>Ga0208078_1000022_pt1 | contig 65449 bp, 66 predicted proteins | sample NGESurdeep072012_3_FD_184468 | JGI IMG/M metagenome (GOLD analysis project Ga0208078, IMG submission 184468) | Arctic peat soil microbial communities from Barrow, Alaska - NGEE Surface sample 53-2 deep-072012 (SPAdes) | ecosystem: Environmental > Terrestrial > Soil > Wetlands > Peat ...
TACCGCACCCCGACCGAGTACGCGAGCACATTTACCAAGATCCTCACCTCACAATTATCCGCGGCTTAGGGTTGGGGGCTTGATCAAGCGACCGAGCTCTCCGCACCGCACTAGCCCGCGCGAACGTCCTCGGCAACTTCGCCGCAACGGCCCCGTATCGGTAAACGATGATAACTGAGAATTATCGATGCGTGCGCGCATACCGAATGCGTTATCCGTATCACGGATTTTGCTCGCTGCCGTAGTCCTCGCCCTCTCGGGCCATCTTACCGTCTTAACTTACAGCATCACACTGTGCCTGGTCACTCTCGCGATCGCAACGGATTTTGTCGACGGGGCGCTCGCGCGGCGCTGGCACGTAACTAGCGAACTGGGTTATATATTGGACGGCTTGGGTGACCGTGCAATTCACGTCGCTTTACTGCTGGTGTTTCTTGTCCGCTACGGCGTTCACCCAGTGCTGATCTGGTTACTCATTTTTCGCGACATCGGGATCTACGCAGTACGAACTCTGAGCAAAGACTGGATGAGCAGCGCCTTAGGTCTTCGCCGGAGTACGCTACTGCAAGTGGGTTGCCTCCGCGTATGGATCGGACTGTTTCTGGTTCGTGATGGGTTGCGAGTTCTTACCGACAGTGACCCGCTCGAGACCGTGGCCTTCGACGTGGTTCAATATTCGCTGCTCTGCACTGCGATTGTCGTCTCCTATTACGGATTATTCCGTACATTTGGAATTATGATCCATCGCGACCATGACACGCTCGACCGCTGAGACCCTTTACGGATGTCTAAAATAGCCAACGACTGCTAACGCGACCGGAGTAAAGCGCAATACATTGACGGCAATTAGCGCCTCACCCGTGTAAGGGAAAGTTCGGACCCCAAGTAAATGATTGCGAAATGCCAAAAGGTCGTCGGGGAAGTGTTCGCCGGCAAGCGACAATGCGAATTGATAATTGAGTTTCGCCGTAAGGACCTCGATGCACTCGCGCTTCTTTTGGGCGACGGCTCTATGGATAGAATAAACGGCGCCCAAACTTTGCGCCACGGCCAGCACTGAACACGCGACAAAGGATGCCGTCATAACAAGGTACGTATGGCGGTGCGTAAGATAGTTCGCAAAAATCACGGCGAACAAGTTACCATAGATGCTCAAGATAATAAGATTGATGTTTCCGAACTGTGACGTTCCACCGCAGTTGTCGGGGTGGAAAAAATTGACTGACAAAACGTCGTTCCGGCAAAGGAATGTCAGAATGCTGAACATCGATACGGTAACGTGAAGGGCTATGAAAATTGCGGTTGAGTACACCACCGCGAGAGCGAACAACAGGTACGCCTTCGCCAAATAGAAGCCGTAGGGATGGGAATAAGCGTCGAAAACATCGTGCTGATACGTTCGAATTGGTGAGATTGTGTTTATGACATTGACCAGCCACCAACAGAAAAATACAAAGACAATAAAAACGAGGATCCATACCGTTCGCGAATGGAACGAGAGACTTTGAACGTGCCGCTGCACGAGTCGGACTAGGCGGGTGTTCATCTCACTTGTCAGCCCAATACAGTAGCGGTCCGTCTGCTGAATTGCCGTCGAGAACTTGTCAAATAGATATGTCGTGAGAACGATGATGATGGGCGTCGTTGTAAAGAACGCCCAATAGCCGTAGTGCTGACCGAGCCCTTTACCCGGGTCCGCCATAATCAGCGTCCCGTCAATCCAACAGCCTCCTGCAATCAGAATGGGAAAGAAGAGGCTCACCACTACCAAGGCGCGCCGCGCGCCATGGGAATGCGAGAAAATGATTCTCAAGAAGGCTGACCCGGGTCTGCGGCCCCGACGCATAATTCTCAGTTATCGTGCCGAGGGCGCCCGGCTGGGCTTCGGAGCATATTTGCGAATACGTATTGAAAGGCAGCGCCGAGAGCGCCGCGTTGGCGTGGGCCCTCTCGCCGCCGTGCATCACCCGTCATGATGGCATAGCTTGGCTAGCGACGGGCGGCCTACCTCGGCTCTAAACGTGAAGATACCGCCGCCGCAGCTCCTCGTCGGTCCGGACCTGGTCCGGGGTGCCTTCGAATTTGATCTCGCCCTGGTCGATGATGTAGCACCGGTCCGCCACCGCGAGGGCTGAATACAGGTTTTGCTCCACCAGCAGCGTCGTGATGCCGGTGGCCTTGATCTCGCGGATCACGTTTTCCACTTCCCGCACGATCAGCGGCGCCAGACCCTCCGTGGGCTCGTCCAGCAGCAGCACTTTCACGTCTTGCAGCAGGGCGCGGGCGATTGCGAGCATCTGCTTCTCGCCGCCGCTGATCTCGTCGCCCTTGTGCGTGAGACGCTCTTGCAGGCGCGGAAACTTCTCGTAGACGTGGTCGAGCGTCCAGCCCGGCTTTCGCGCCGTCACCTGCGCCAGCTTCAGGTTCTCCGCCACCGTGAGGTTGGTGAAGATGCGGCGCTCTTCGGGGACGAGCGAAATGCCTTTGCGCGCGATGGTCATCATGTCGCAGCCGACGAGCTCCTCGCCGTCGAGCGTGACGCTGCCCGTGCGCGGCTTTTGCCAGCCGACGATGCTCTTGAGCGTCGTCGTCTTGCCGACGCCGTTGCGACCCAGCAGCGCGACGGTCTCGCCCGCGCCGATATGCAGCGACACGTCGCGCAGGACGTGGCTATCGCCGTAGTAGGTGTTGATCGCGTCGACGCGCAGCCGCGTCTGCGTTGCGGTCGGGGTCACGGCGGGAGCGCTCATCCGTGCGCGAGCTCCGCCTCGGAGTGGCCGCCGAGGTACGCTTCCTGCACGCGCGGGTTCGCCTGGATTTCGGCCGGCGTCCCGGTTGCGAGGACGGTGCCTTGGTGTAGCACGGTGATCGAGTCGGAGATTCCCATGACCATCTCCATGTCGTGCTCGATGACGAGCACGGTCATCTCGCTCGACAGCTTGCGGATGAGCGCTTCGGTCTTACGCGCCTCGTCTTTCGACATGCCGGCGACCGGCTCGTCGAGGAGCAGGATCTGGGGCTGCGTCGCGAGAGCGATCGCGATGTCCAGCCGTTTCTTGTCGCCGTGCGAGAGGTCGCCCGCCCGCACGTCCGCGACGCCGCTCAGATCCAGCCGCGACATCGCGCGCTCCGCGAGCGCGTCGACGTCGTCGAGCCGCGTCGAACGCCGGAACACCTGCAGCCGGAACGGCCCCTGCACGCGCGCGAGCGCGGCGAGCCGGCAGTTCTGCCGCACGGTCTGATCGGAATAGAGGCTCGCCGTTTGAAACGCCTTCGCGATGCCGAGGTGCACGCGCTTGGTCCCGCTGAGGCGGCTGACGTCGCGCCCTTTGTAGTTCATCGTGCCCGCGGTCGGCGCGATCGTGCCGGAGAGGAGGTTGAAGAACGTCGTCTTCCCCGCGCCGTTCGGGCCGATCACCGCGCGCAGCTCGCCGGGATCGACGCGAAAATCGACGTCGCGCACGGCGGCGAAGTGACCGAACAGTTTGCCGAGCTTGAACGTCTCGATGATGCTGATCGGGCCGCTGCGGTGTCCTTCGGCGGCCGGCTTCAGCAACGGATCGGGTTCTTCAGTCGACGGCCGCAGCGAGCGGACGAAGATCGCGCGCGGGTTCTTGTCGCGCTGTTGCTTGAGCACGGTCGAAAGCCCGCGCGGCAAGAAGACGATCACCCCGACGAAGATCAAGCCTTCGACCAACCGCCAGGCGGGCGTCTTCGCGGAGAGGACGTTCTCGAGGAACATGATCACGGCGGTGCCGGCGACGGGGCCGAAGAGCGTCTGCACGCCGCCGACGACGGTGTAGATCACGAACGACCCGCTGCGGTCGATGCCGACCGCGTCGATCGGGACGCTGCCGTCGAAGAGCGCGCGCAGCGCGCCGGCAAACCCCGTCAGCGCGCCTGAGATCGCGAACGCGGCGAGGCGGTACCCGGCGGCGTTGAACCCGATCAGGGTGCTGCGCTGCTCGTTCTCTCGGATCGCGCCGAGCACCTCACCGAACTGCGAACGCGTCAGCGTTCGCGCAAACAAGAGCACAAGGAGTAAACAGATCCCGGCGAAGATGTACCAGATCCGCAGGTCGCTCAGATCTCCGAACGGGCCTAGCGCGAGCGACGGCAGGTGCGTCGTCAGGTCGATGTTCCACGGGCCCAGCGGGAGCAGCGCGTCGGGCAGCGACTGCAGCCCGTCGTCGCCGTTGGTCCAGTCCTTCGCTTGCTCGACGATGAAGTACACCATCTGCGCGAACGCCAGCGTGAGCAGCGCGAAATAGATACCGTAAAGCCGTACGGTCAGCGCGCCGATCACCACGGCGAGCACCGTGGTGACGAGTGTGGCGCCGATGACCGCGAGCCAGGTATTGGAGTGCTGCGGCATCGCGCGCAGCATGATGATCGCGGCGATGTAGCCGCCGCCGCCGTAGAACATCGCGTGCCCGTACGACAGCGTTCCCGCATAGCCGAGCAGCAGGTTGAACCCGATCGAGGCGATGCTGACGATCGCGATCTGCGTGGCGAGCGTCGAATAGCCGCCGAGCGGGTGCAGCAAGAACGGGAACACCGCGATCCCGATCGCGCAGAGTACGGTGAACCTCACGTCGCTCGCCAGCAGCCGGCCGCGTTCGCGGACGGCGGGGCCCGCCTCGGTGGAGGTGGATGTCATGACTGGCGGATGACCTCGCTCTCGCCGAGCAGTCCTTGGGGCCGAAACAGCAGCACCAGCGCCATGCACAGGTAGATGACGACGTTCGACGCGGGCGCATACGCCAGGTTCGTCAAGCTCTGAAGCTGGCCGATCAAGAGTCCCCCGAGGATCGCGCCCCAGAAGCTGCCGAGGCCGCCGACGACGACGACCACGAACGACGGCACCAAGAACGCGAACCCGGTCGCCGGATCGATGCCGTAGATCGGCGTCGCCGCCGCTCCGACGAGTCCGGCGATCGCGGCGCCGAGCGCGAACACGATGGTAGACGCTTGGCGGATGTTGCCGCCCAGCAGCTGCACCATGACGCGGTCGCGGACGCCGGCGCGCACGATGAGCCCGTAGTTCGTCTTCTCGATGAAGAGCCAGACGAGCGCGAGCATCACGATCACGCCGCCGGCGAACAGCAGCCGGTACGCGGGATACGTGACCGGTCCGAGCGCGAACGAACCCTGCAGCGCCAGCGGCATCGTGTACTGCTGCGTCGTCGCGCCGAAGATCAGGCGCAGCGACTCTTCGACCACGAGCGCGATCCCGAACGTGACCAGCAGTTGCGACGTCGCCTCCTTGTTGTAGAACGAGCGCAGCACGAGGCGGTCGAGGAGTATGGCGAACAGGGCGACGGCGATCGGCGCCGCGATGAAGGCCCAGCCGATGCCGATGCGCTGCGCGATCACCAAGCCGACGTACGCACCGATCGCGTAGAACGCGCCGTGCGCGAAATTGACGAGGCGAAGCGTCCCGAAGATGATTGTCAGACCCACCGCGATCGCGATGTAGATCAGACCGAGGACCAGTCCGCCGAGCATAGCTTGGAAGAGCGCTTCCATGGAACTCCTCGAAGGCAGCAGGGATAAGGAAACGGGCCGGCGCCGAAAGGCGCCGGCCCGTTTCGGTTTCGACGGGTGTTCGGTCTACGCCGGTTCCATCTTGCAAACCAGACCGGCGAGCGGCGCGATGACCTTCTCGCCGGGGTGGTCTTCGAGCACCTTCGCGTAGTCGAACCCGCCCGGCCCACGCTGGCTCTCGGGGATGCCCTCGACCACGAGGCACGAGGTCACGCCCTGATGGTCCTCTTTGCGGTACCACTCCAGTTCCTTGGTGAACTGGAACTTCGTGCTTTCGAGCACCGCGATCACCTTGGCGGGATCGAGAGATCCGGATTTCTCGACGGCCATCTTATAGATGTAGATGTCCGCGTACGCGGTCTCCGCGCCGTTGGACGGCGGGAAGCCGTAGCGCTTCTGGAACGCGTCGACGAACTTCTTCGCCCCGGGGAATTTCGCGGCGTGGTACTTCCAGAAGAACGGCGCCGTCGACACGACGTTGTCGAAGTTGTCCTTCGTGCCTTTGGCCATGTACTCGTCGACGAGCGGCACGAGTATCTTGGTCGACTTCGTCAGGCCGAACTGCGCGGCTTGGTTGAGGCACGTGACCATGTCGGCGCCGAACTCGGTCAGCACGAGCACGTCGGGCTTCGCGGCTTGTGCCTGCTGGAGCATCGGCGAGAAGTCCTTCGTGCCCGGGAAGGGCGTCAGGACGTTCTTGATCGTCTTCGCGCCCTTGGGCTCGACGACCGCGGTCAGGTTGTCGTATACCGAGTGGCCCCATGCGTAATCCGCGGTGATGTGGAACCATTTGCCCGTGCCGTACTTGGTCACGAGCGTGCGCGCGAGCGACTGCGCGCTCATGTACGCGTCGTTGTAGCGGCGGAACGTGTGCTTGTGGCAAGCTTGATTCGTCGTCTCGTCGCCGTGCGTCAGCGTTGCCATGAAGATCACGTTCTTCTGCTGGCACAGGCCCGACACGGCAACCGCCGTGCCCGTCGAAGAACCGCCCGTGATCATGACGGCGCCGTCGCGCTCGATCATGCGCTGAGCGTTCTCGGTCGCGACGCCCGGTTTGGTCTGGTCGTCACCCTCCGACGTCTTGACCTTCATGCCCATGATGCCGCCCTTGGCATTGATCTCGTCGATCGCCAGGTGGTAGGCGCGCAACTGATCCTGGCCTTGTTCCGCATACGGCCCCGACTGCGGCACGTCGAGCCCGATCGTGATTTCCTTGGTTGGCGCGGCGATGACGTATGGGCCTCCGCCGAACGTGAGCGCCGCAGCGCCGGCGGTACCGGCCACGAAACGGCCTCGCGAAAGAGTCTGCTTCACGCGCTGATGCTCCTGAAGATGACGGTTGATGGGTGGCCCTCCGACTTAGGGCATGCCGAGGAAACTTCCCGCCGCTCCCCAGCCCGTTCCATGAAAAGTATTGACACCGCGCCGGCGCGGCGGTATCGTCGCGGAGCGTGTTCGACAATCTCGAATGGGATTTCAGATACTGAAATGGGGGAGCTGCTCGGAACGGTCCGCCGCGCGCTGCGCGTGCTCGACTACCTCGCCGAGAACGAGGCGCCGGTTCCCATCAAGCAGCTCGCCGCCGAGCTCGAGCTGAACATCTCGAACGCCTATCACGTGATGAACACGCTCGCCGTCGACGGCTACGTCACGCGCGACGAGCGGAGCGGCGCCTACGGGTTGGGCGCCAAGACGGCTCGGCTCGGCGAGGCCTACACGCGCTCGTGGCCGGTCGAGCCGGAGCTGCGCGCGATCGTCAGCGACCTCGGCGCGCAGACCGGCGAGAACGCCTACCTCGCGATGCTCCACGGCCGGGCCGTCGTGATCACCGACATCGTCGAGTCCCGCCAGCGGGTGCGCGTCCACGCGCTGCACCGCGGCTACTCGGCCGACCTCCACGCCCGCGCGCTCGGCAAGGCGGTCCTCGCCTACGAAGACGCGAGCGTCGTGCGCGGGCACTTCGCGACGCATCCGCCGCGGCGCATCACGCCGCGCACGCTGGTGACGATGACCGCGATCGAGACGGAGCTCGAGCGGGTCCGGCGGCGGGGCTACAGCGAGGACCTCGAAGAGTTCTGCGAGGGCGTCTGCTGTCTGGGGGCGCCGTTCTTCGCCGGCGACGGGAGCCCGGCCGGGTCGCTGTCCGTCTCCGTTCCATCATTTCGCTACCGCACCGTGCGCACCGCGCTGCGCGATTGCGTCGTCGACGCGTCCCGCGCCGCCACCACCGCGCTGCAAACCGCCCGCCGGAGAGTGTCCCTTGGCTAAGACGTTGTCCGCGCCGGTCGAAGGCGCGCGCCGTGAGCTCGGCATCACGCTGCTGCGCACGATGATCCGCATCCGAGTGCTCGAGGAAGGGATCGAGAAGCATTTCCTCGCCGGCGACATCCCGGGCTTCGCGCACCTCTCGATCGGCCAGGAGGCGGTTGCCGCCGGAACCTGCGCCAACTTGCGCACGGACGACGCGATCGCGTCGACGCACCGCGGCCACGGGCACACGCTCGCGAAGGGGACGTCGATGCGCGGCATGGTCGCGGAGCTGTTCGCGCGCTCGACCGGGATCTGCAAGGGCAAGGGCGGCTCGATGCACATCGCCGACTTCTCGGTAGGCATGCTGGGCGCGAACGGTGTCGTCGCGGGCGGGTTCGGCCTGGTCGCAGGCGCGGCGCTGAGCGCGGTGCAGCGCAAGACCGATCAAGTCGCGGTCTGCTTCTTCGGCGACGGGGCCACCAACCGCGGCCCGTTCCACGAGAACCTCAACTTGTGCGCGGTGTGGAACCTGCCGGCGATCTTCGTGCTGGAGAACAACCAGTACGCATCCACGACGTCGACGGCGGAGACGATGAAGATCACGGACGTCGCGATTCGCGCCGGCGGGTACGGCATGCCGTCGGCGATCGTCGACGGCTTCGACGCGTTCGCCGTGTACGACGCGGTCGGTGCTGCCGTCGAGCGCGCGCGGACCGCGGGCGGCCCGACGTTCGTCGAGTGCAAGACGTACCGCGCGCGCGGGCACTACATCGGCGATCCCGAACGGTACCGGCGCAAGACGGAGGTCGAGGACGTCATGAGCTCGTCCGACCCGATCGTGCGGATGCAGGGAACGCTCGCCGAGGCGCTGTCGCCCGAAGAGTTCGAGCGGCTCTGGAGCGAGGCGCGCGAGGAGTTCGCCGACGCCGTCGCGTTCGCGCGCAGCTCACCGTCGCCGCAGCGTGAGGAGGCGTTCTTCGGCGCGTACACCGGCGACCGCGACGCGCACGATCCGGTGCACGCGATCGAAGCGCGCGAGCGCGACACGTTCATGCCGTTCGCGCCGGACATCGGCGCGGGCTCACAGGGGAGCGGGCACTAATGCGCACGTTGTCGTTCAGCGATGCCACGCTCGAAGCCATGCAAGAGGAGATGCGGCGCGACGCGACCGTTTTCTTGATGGGCGAGGACATCGCGAAGCAAGGCGGGATCTTCGGCCAGTTCAAAGGCTTGCCGCAGGAGTTCGGGTTCGACCGCGTGCGCGACACGCCGATCTCCGAAGCGGCGCTGGTCGGCGCGGGCGTCGGCGCCGCACTGACCGGCTGCCGGCCCGTCGTCGACATGCACTTCGCGGACTTCATCACGTGCTCGATGGACGAGCTCGTGAACCAGGCCGCGAAACTGCGCTACATGTTCGGCGAGCAGTGCGTCGTGCCGATGACGCTGCGCGCACCGGACGGTATCACGAAGTCGGCGGGCTCGCAGCATTCGCAGGCGCTGGAGAGCTGGTTCATGCACACGCCGGGGCTCGAGGTGGTCGTCCCGGCCGACCCCGAGGACGCGAAGGGGTTGCTGAAAGCCGCGATCCGTAGCGACAACCCGACGCTCTACTTCGAACACAAAGCGCTCTTCCCGCAGAAAGGCGCCGTCCCGGACGACGACGACTTCGTCGTGCCGCTCGGCAAGGCGAAGACGATGCGCGGCGGCGCCGACGCGCTCATCGTGACGTACGGCATAACGGTCGGCCGCGCGATGGATGCGGCGAAGCAGCTCGAGGCCGACGGGATCGACGTGACCGTGCTCAACCTGCGCACGATCTGGCCGCTCGACTACGACGCGATCGCGAACGCGGTCGCGCGCACGCATCGCGTCGTCGTCGCGCACGAAGCGGTGCGCGTCGGCGGCGTCGGTGGGGAGATCGCGGCGTGGATCGGCGAGCACTGTTTCGACGACCTCGACGGCCCCGTCATTCGGCTGGGTGCGGCACACGTGCCGGTTCCGTTCGCGCCGGTGCTGCAAGAAGCGATGTACCCCAAGGCGCCGATGATCGCCGACGCGACGCGCCGGCTCGTCCGGCGGGAAGTGTAGCGCCGTGCCGATCGACGTCATCATGCCCAAGCTCGGGCTCACGATGGCGAGCGGAACGATCGCGCGCTGGATCAAGCAGCCCGGCGAAGCCGTGCGCGAGGGCGAGCCGCTGGTCGAGGTGTCGACGGACAAGATCAACTACGAAGTCGAATCGCCCGCGAGCGGTACGGTCGGGCGCGCACGCGGCAACGACGGCGACGAGTTCGCCTGCGGCGAGGTGATCGGAACGATCGCGCTCGCCGGTGAGACCCAAGCGGCTGCGGCGACGAGCACCGCGCCGGACGCGATCGCGGCCGATGGTGCGGCGCGCGTCGTCGAAGCGCCGCGAATCTCCGCCGCGGCGAACGGCGTCACGCCGACGATCGCATCGTCCACGCAGACGGCGCCCGCGGCGGCCGGCAACGGCGCGCGCGTCATCGCGTCGCCGGCCGCGCGCAGGCTCGCGCGGGAGCGGGGCGTGTCGCTGGCCGGCATGCGGGGCACCGGCCCGCGCGGCCGCATCACGATGTCGGACGTGCACACCCGACGACAAGGTGAGAGCGACATGGGCGCGGCGCCGCCGGCCCCGGCGTCGAGGGGCGCGTTCCCGCCGCAGCTGCCCGCCGCGCGGCGCGCGATCTACCGCAAGATGACCGAGGTCGCGCAGCTCCCGCTCGCGCAGGTCGAGACCGTCGTGCGCGTCGACGCGATCAAAGCGCTGATCGATCGCCGCGGCGACTTCGGCTGGACCGCGTTCGCGGTGTTCGCGGTCGCGCGGCTGCTGCGCGAGCACGCCGAGCTGCGCACCGACGCGACGACCGGCGCGCCGCTCGCGCGCATCGACGTGGGCGTCGCCGCCGACACCCCGCACGGCCTCATCGTCCCGGTCGTCCGCGACGCCGACACACGGCCGCTGGCCGAGATTCAACGCGAGATCGTGCGCCTCGCCGCGCTCGCGCGCGACGGCGCGATCGGCCCGGGGGATGTCGGCGGTGCGAGCTTCTCGATCTCCAACGTCGGCCCGCAGCGCATCGAGCGCGTCGCACCGCTCCCCGACCCGCCGCAAACGGCGATCCTGGGCATCGGTGCCGCGACGCAGCGCCCGGCAGTCGTGAACGGTGCGGTCACGGCCGCATGGATGCTCACGTGCGTCGTGTCGTTCGACCACCGCTTCGTCGACGGAGCCCCGGCCGCCCGATTCTTAGCCGCCTTCGCAAACGCATGCACCGACCCGGGAGCACTTCTCTGATGACGGCTGAGGCGGTCATGGACCGAGCGCAGAGTAATCACGCCGAGCCCGGATTGTCGTTGCGAGGTCGAACCGGGGGGCCCCACGCAAAGCGTGGGGGGCGCAGGGTTCCGACTTCGTCGGAACCCACGAGCGAAGCTCGTCGGCGCTTCGCGCCGGGGTGCCAGGCACCCGCGAGAGCGGAGCGCCTTTAGAATGGAATGGTTTGGGGAGGATCCGCCTACGGCGATCGTTACCGGCGGTGCGAGTGGGATCGGGCGTGCCGTGTGCGAGCTGCTTTCAAGAGAAGGCTATCGCGTTGCTGTTGCGGATCGCGACAAGAAAGGTGCCGACGAGGTTGCGCACCAGATCGACGGCTATGCCTTCGAAGTGGATGTCGCCGACGAAGCGTCGGTGGTCGCGTTGTTCAAGGGTGCGCTGGAGACGTTCGGCGGGACGCTCGACGCGCTCGCGACGCCCGCGGGCATCGCCGACACGACGCCCTTCATGGACCTCACCGTCGACACGTTTCGCCGCGTGAACGACGTCAACGTCGTCGGCACGTTCCTGTGCATCCGCGAGGCCGCCAAGCACATGCGGCCCGGCGGGCGCATCTGCACCGTCGCGAGCGTCGCGGGCAAGCGCGGCGGCGGGCTGTCGGGTACGGCCGCATACGCAGCGAGCAAGGGCGGCGTGCTCGCGCTGTCGCGCAGCGCCGCACGCGCGCTCGCACCGAATGGAATCGCCGTCAACTGCGTCGCGCCGGGACCGACGCTCACGCCCATGCTGGACGACGCGTTCAGCAAACCCGAGCACCGCCAGCGCGTCGAGTCGCTGACGCTGCTCGGACGATCCGGGGAACCGCGCGAGATCGCCGAAGCGATAGCGTGGCTCCTGTCGCCGCGCTCGTCCTTTGTCGACGGTGAGACGTTGACGGTGGACGGCGGCCTCATGCTCGACTAAGGCGCCTTCTGCTCGATCAACGTTCTCGGGCATCGTGGCGAGGGAAATCGCCCGAGAATGGAGACCAGTTCAAAATCGCCATAACCGAACGCCGAGAGGAACCCCACATGACCGATCAGAGAATCTCACGCGGCCGTTTCGTGGCCGCAGGCGCGGCGGCGTTCGCGTCGATCGCCATCATCGAAGCGCCCGCCCGTGCGGCGGAGTGGACGTACAAATACGCGAACAACGTCTCGCTCGACCATCCGCTCAACGTGCGGATGAAAGAGTGCTGGAACGCCGTGAAGGCCGAGACGAAGGGGCGCCTCGACGTGGCGATCTTCCCGAACAACCAGCTCGGCGGCGACACGCAAGCGTTGCAGCAGTTGCGCTCCGGCGCGCTGCAGTTCTTCACGCTCGACGGCGGGATCTTGCAGTCGGTCGTCCCGCTCGCCGGAATTCAAGGCGTCGGGTTCGCGTTCAAGGATTCCGGCGAAGCGTTTCGCGCGATGGACGGCGATCTCGGCAACCACGTGCGCGATGCGATTCGCGCCGCGGGCTTGTACGTGGCTCCCAAGATGTGGGAGAACGGGATGCGGCAGATCACGTCGTCCAGCAAACCGATGCACACGGTGGCGGATCTCGCGGGATTCAAGATTCGCACGCCCGCCGGCGAGCTCTGGGTCGATCTGTTCAAGTCGCTCGGCGCCGCGCCCGCACCGCTGAACTTCAGCGAGCTCTATACCGCGCTGCAGACGCGCGTGTTCGACGGCCAGGAAAACCCGTACGCGATCATCGACGTCGGGCGCCTGTACGAAGTGCAGAAATATCTGAGCGTCACCAACCACATGTGGTCGGCGTACCACTTCCTCGGCAATCAGGACGCGTGGAAGGCGTTGCCGCCCGATATACAGTCGGTCGTCGAGCGCAACCTCGCCAAATACGCGGTGCTGCAACGGCGCGACACGCAGCTGCGCAATGACTCCCTATCCGACAAGCTCTCGCGCCGCGGCATGGTGATCAACAAGGCCGACACGAGCGGCTTCCGCGCGAAGCTCACCAGCTCAGGCTTCTACACGAAGTGGAGCGGCAAGTTCGGCACGCAGGCGTGGTCGCTGCTGGAGAAGACGTCCGGCAAGCTGGCGTAGAAGCGGAGGAGACGTGAACCCGTCGTCGCGTCTCCTCCCGCTCGCGTTGCTCGTACTGACCGCCTGCACGTCGTCGTCCGCGCCGCGGCTGCAGCTTCCGCTGCGCACCGAGGCCAACTGCGAGAGCCGTGCCGTCAAGCAAACCGCGATCGATTCCATCGTCGCGTCCGTCGACGACACGATACGCCCGGGACGGTACCCGGGCGACGCCGTGCTGCGCAAGGCCGTCAAGTCCGGCGGCGGCGTGTTCGCGTATTGGCGTAATCAGCCGTTCCCCGCACCAGACACCGCAAAGGCGCTCGGCGTCACCGGCGACCTCATGCTCGAGCGGGCCGTGATCACCAATCAAGTGCGGCCGTCGGACAAAGCGCCCTATCGGACGGTATGGCTGACGTTCGCAACGCCCAAGGGCGACGCGGTCGTGCTCGAGCGCGCCTACGACGTGCAGAACGTCTGCATCGAAGGACGGCGCGAGATCTAGGCGGTTCGTCGTACCGACGCGCGGCGCAGGTCGGGACCGACGAGCTGCTCGACGAGCAGCGCCGCGACGATCATCCCCGTCTCGATCAGCGTGAACGCGCGCATCGTCGGCATCGCCGGCCGAGCGACGACCGCGGCCAGCAATAGCAGTCCGAAGCCGATGAGGAAGCGCAGCATCCCGCGCGCGAGCACGCGCGGCACGCGCACGCCGCGCGCGACGTCGCGAGTCATGCGCAGCGGCGGCCGCGTCCCGATGTCCCAGATCGTGAACGCGAGCGCGTCGAAGACGATCGCCAGCGCGAAGCGCAAGACGACGACGCCGCTGATCACGGGGGCGGAGCGCTCGACAGCGTGACATCGTCGACGAACTGGATCGTGTACGCACCAGCGTACCCGTCGCCGTGCACGCCGAAGTACAGATAGAGCGTTTGCCCCGCATACGCCGCGAGATCGTAGCTCTGCTGCACCCAGCCGTTCGTCGTGTTCGCGGTTTGGTAGAGTTGCTTGACAGTCGTTCCGCTCGCGTCGAAGACCTGTGCCTCTTGGTAGGCGTACGTCGTGTCCGTTTCGGTCGAGTATTGATACACCCAGAACGTCAATCTGCCGCCCGGCGGAATGACGACTGCTTGGCACACGCCTTCGTCACCGGTCGGCTCGCCCGCGCTCGAACCCGACTTCAGCGCGCTCTTCCCGCCGTGCGCCCGAGCAGTCGTGATCGATGCGTTGACGTTGCCGCACTGCCGCCAGTAGGCGAAGCCTGCTTCGAAGCCCGGGTCGGGGACCGCGTTGGGGACGTTCGGGCGCACGAGGCGTGCGCGGCCGCGCGGAAGCGGGTGGGACGACACGGCGTGGCGTTCGGCGGCCGGCGGAGTCTGGGCAGCCGCGGTCATCGCGGAGGTCAGCGCGAGCGCGAGCGCGAGCAGCGCCATGGCCGAACGACGCAACGGAATGCTTAGGGGCTCTCGTCGGGCCAGGATGCGAGCTCGCCCAGCGCCGCGCTCTTGAGCACTTTGAGGCCGAGCATCGCGCACTTCATGCGCGTCGGGCTGATGCCGATGCCGACGTTCTCCAGCACTGTGTCCTGCGGCAACCGCGCGACGTCTTCGAGCTTCATCCCCTTGACGCTCTCGGTGAGCATCGACGCCGATGCTTGCGAGATCGCGCAACCCTTGCCGCTGAACTTGACGTCGGCGACGCGACCTTGGTCGTCGAGCGCGAGCTCCATGCGAATCGTGTCGCCGCACAGCGGATTCAAATCCTCGGCGGTCGCATCGAAACGCTCGAGGTGCCCGAAATTGCGCGGATTGCGATAGTGATCGAGGATGTACTCTTTATAGAAGTCGTCCATGGTTACGAGAGCCGGAAGACTTCCGCGGCTTTTTCCAGCGCGAGCATGAGGGCGTCGACGTCTTCCTCGGTGTTGTAGAGGTAGAACGACGCGCGCGCCGTGGCCGGCCAGCCCATCTTTTCCATCAAGGGCATCGTGCAGTGGTGGCCGGCGCGCACGCACACGCCCTCGGTGTCGAGGATCGACGCCAGATCGTGCGCGTGGATGTCGCCGAAGTTGAACGAGATCACGCCGGCGCGGTCGTCCGCTGACGGCGGGCCGTAGATCGTCAAACCGCGCGACTCGAACGCGCGCAGCTTTTCGAGCGCGTACGCCGTGATGCGCTTCTCGTGCGCGCGAACCCAGTCCATCCCGATCTCGGTGAGGTAGTCGACCGCGGTGCCGAGCGCGATCGCGTCGGCGATGTTGCTGGTCCCGGCTTCGAACTTCCAAGGCAGCTCGTTGTACGACGTCGTCTCGTAGGAGACGCGCTTGATCATGTCGCCGCCGGTGAGGAACGGCGGCATCGCGTCGAGCAGCGCGCGCTTGCCGTAGAGGAAGCCGATCCCCGTCGGCCCGCACATCTTGTGGCCGCTGGCGGCGAGGAAGTCGACGTCGAGCGCCTGCACGTCGACCGGCATGTGCGGCACCGACTGTGCGGCGTCGACCAGCACGACGGCGCCCGCCGCGTGCGCGCGCGGGACGATCGCGTCGAGCGGCGCGATCGAGCCGATCGTGTTCGACACGTGCGTGAGTGCGACGAGCTTCACGCCCGCCAGCAGCACGTCGAGGTCGTCGAGGACGAGCACGCCGTCGGCGTCGGCTTTGATGAAGCGCAGCTCCGCGCCGGTCTTCGCCGCGAGGAGCTGCCACGGCACGAGGTTCGAGTGGTGCTCGAGCTGCGTGGTAAGGATCGCGTCGCCCGGCCCGAGGTTCGCCAAGCCCCAGGAGAACGACACGAGGTTGATCGCCTCGGTGGTGTTGCGCGTCCAGATGATCTCTTCGGTGTGCGCCGCGTTCACGAACGCCGCGACCTTCGCGCGTGCGGTTTCGAAGTGCTCGGTCGCGCGCGCGGCCAGTTCGTACACGCCGCGGTGGATGTTCGCGTTGTCGTTCTCGTAGTAGTCCACGAGCGACTGGATGACCGCGCGCGGCTTCTGCGACGACGCGGCCGAATCGAGATAGACGAGCCGTTTCCCGCGCGACGTCGGTTTTGCCAGGATCGGAAAGTCTGCGACGATGCGCGCCTGTTTGGGATCCGCGGCGGCGATCATGCGAGCAGCTCCGTGGCGTCGTCGATCTTGCGGTCGAGCGCCGTACGGATCTCGTCCCGCAGCGACTCGCCGGGAAAGCGCGCGATGACGGGTTCGAAAAAGCCCAGCGTGATGAGCCGCAGCGCCTCGGCGCGCGCGATCCCGCGGCTGCCCGCATAGAACAGCGCGTCCTCGTCGAGCGAGCCGACCGTCGCGCCGTGGAACGCCTTGACGTCGTTCGCCGCGATCTCGAGCGCAGGGATCGAGTCGATGTGCGCGTGCTTCGAGAGCAGGAGCGCGTCGTCGCGCAGCGATGCGTCGCTCCCGTGCGCCTTGGGGCGAATGACGATGTTGCCGACGTACCGGCCCTGGCCGCGGCCCGTCGCCGCGCTCCGCACCACGGTGTCGGAGGCCGTCGGCCCGACCGTATGGTCGACGCCCGACGTCAGGTCGACGTGCTGCGTGCCGGTGTTGAAGAAGAGCGCCGACGCCTCCGCGCGGCCGCCTGGTGCCTCGAGCCGCGCGCCGAGCACCGTGCGCGCGAGCGCGCCGCCGAGCTCGGCGAGGTGCCAGCGCACCTGCGCATCGCGTTCGCAGCGCGCGCCGCGCGAGAACATCACGCGCGCCGCTTCGCCGGCCTGCTGCACTGCCACGTAGTCGAGCTCCGCGCCGTCGGCGAGGTGCGCTTCGACGATGCCGCACACGAACGGGTCGCCGTCGCCGACCTGGCGCTCGATCACCGTCGCTCGCGCGCCCTTGCCGAGCACGACGACGACGTGCGGGAACACCGCTTCGTCACGCGCTTCACCGTTCGCGAAGATGAGCTGGATCGGTAAATCCACCTGAACGCCCGCAGGCACGTAGACGAACGCGCCGCAGTTGCGGAACGCGGTGGTGAGCGCGGCGAACTTATCGGCGCGCCAGTCGACGATCTCGTGCATCACGCCGCCGAGCTGCGCCGCGAAGTCACGCGCCGCCGTCGCGTCGAGCGGCAGCAGCGTCACGCGCGGGTCGACGTTACCCGGCGCATCGACGAACGTCGCGCCGAGATGGTACAAGCCGCCGGCGTTCTCGGTCGCGAGCGCGGGACGGTCGATGTCGCCGGTCTCGTCGGACGAAGCGCGCGGTTCCACGAGCGGACGCGGCGGCATCACCGGCAGCTCGACGCGGCCGGACGTCCACACGAGATCCTCGTACGGCAGCTTCGCGTAGTCGTACTTCCAGCCGCGGCTGGGGCGGGCACCGGGCGCCGGCAACTCATCGAAGCGCGCGAGCGCTTCGCGCCGCAACGCCGCGTCGTTCGCGGTGCCGGGCTCGGCGAAGTGCGCGATCGCGGTGTCGAGGGATTCGGCGGTCGGCGCGAACGCGAACGCGAACGCGGTCGGCGTCTCGGTGCCGCTAGGCACGGGCCGTGGCGACCTCGTCGCGCACGCCGTCGTAGCCGTCGCGCTCGATCTCGTCGGCAAGCTCGGGGCCGCCGCTCTTCACGATCCGCCCGTCGATCATGATGTGCACGACGTCGGCCGGCACGTGCTTGAGAATGCGCGGATAGTGCGTGATCACCAGGAAGCCGATGTCTTTGCCTTCGTCGCTTTCGCGCAGCGCGTTGACGCTGCGGCCGACGGATTGCAGCGCGTCGACGTCGAGCCCGGAGTCGGTCTCGTCGAGCACCGCGTACTTCGGCGCGAGGATCGCGAGCTGCAGCATCTCGAGGCGTTTCTTCTCGCCGCCGGAGAAGCCGTCGTTCACATAGCGGCCGAGGAACGCGGGGTCCATGTCGAGCGTGTCGAGCTTCTCGAACACGAGCTTGCGAAACTTCGCCGGATTCAGATCTTCGGGGCGCACTGCCTGGCGCGCGTTGCGGATGAAGTTCGCGACCGACACGCCCGGGATCGCCGCGGGATACTGGAACGACAAAAACAGCCCGGCCTTGGCGCGCTTGTCGGGCGCAAGCCCGAGGAGTTCCTCACCGTCCAGCGTGGCCGAGCCGCCGAGGACTTGGTAGCCCGGATGCCCAGCCAGCGCGAACGCGAGGGTCGATTTGCCGCTGCCGTTGGGGCCCATGAGCGCGTGCACGCGCCCCGGCTCGACCGTCAGGTCGATGCCCTTGAGAATTTCCTTGTTTTCGACGGCGACTCGAAGGTCGCGCGCGACGAGCCCACGCGGTGTAATAGACATGCCGGGTTATCGTAGGCTGGCCAGGCCGAGAAAGTCAAGGAAAGCCTGGACTATCTCCGACTTCCGTGGTAGGGTGAGGGCGGACATGCACGACCGCTTCTTCGAGTCCGCCCGGGGGAAGATCGTCGGGGCCCTCCGCGAGCGGCACTCAGCGTCGGCATTCGACTTGGCCGAGCAGTTCGGGCTCTCGCCGAACGCGATCCGCCAGCAGTTGGTCTTACTCGAACGCGACGGTCTGATCGCCGGCCGCAGCGTCCGCCGCGGCAAGACGAAGCCGACCGTCGAGTACGCGCTCACGCCCGAAGCGGACCGCTACTTCCCGCAGCGCTACGACAAGATGCTCAATGCCGTGCTGCGCGAGATTCGCGTCGCCGGCGGCGACGACGCGGTCAAGGCGGTCTTCCAGCGCATCGGCAAGCGGTCCGCGGAGCGGCTGACGTCCGGCGAGAACTCGCAGCCCGAAGGCCAGCTGATCTCGCTGGTGGAGTCGCTGAAGTCGGCCGGCGTCACGGCCGAGCTGCGCACGACCGAGCGCGGCACGCTGACGCTGCACGAGCGCTCGTGCCCGTACGCGTCCGTCGTCGCGGAGAACCCGGAGGCGTGCAGCGCCATCCACACGATCCTCGATGCGGTGGTCCCGGGCAAGTCCGAGCAAGTGGAGAGCCTCGCAACCGGCGGCACCGAATGTCGTTTCGAGATAGATGTGAACCCCGCCAAGAGAGAGACCGCAGCAACCGCATGAACTTCGCGAAATTTCAAGCGCTCGTCGAACATCGCACCGGGTTTCGGACGATGGAGAGCCCCACCGCGAGCGGCGAGTACTTCAGCGACTCGTGCGGCGATCTGTACACGTTCTTCCTGAAGGTCGGCCCCGGCGACGTGATCGAGGACATCTCGTACTTCACGACCGGCTGCGGCTTCGGCACGGCGACGTGCTCGCTGCTGGTCGAGCTCGCGAAGGGCAAGACGATCGACGAGGCGCTCGCGATCAGCGACGCCGACATCGAAGCCGCGCTCGACGGCTACCCCGAGAAGAAGAAAGACTACCCCGAGCGCTCGCGATTCGCGCTGCAGGCGGCGGTCGAAGATTATCGCACCAAGCGCGCGGCCGGCCAGATCACCGACGCAATGCTCGAAGAGGCGCGCGCGACCGTGGCCGCATCGGCGGCGGCCGCCGCGGCCAACCAGCCGGGGAACGGCACCACCGAAGAAGACGCCAAAGCGGGCCCGAAAATCCTGGAGACCGCGGGCGTCCTGACGATCAAGCTGCACTAGCTCCAGCGACGTGAAGCTCATGGTCGCGCCGCTCGCGGCGATTGCGCTCCTCGCCGCCGTCCCGGCCCCGTCACCCGCTCCCAGCGCATCGCCGTCCGCCCGCACGCTCAGCGTCGTCTGCGAGCGCACCCCGTTCTACGTGTTCGTGTCGGGCACCGACCGCCCGATCCGCGCACACACTCCGGACACACACCTCGGCGAGCGCTTCGGCCTCGTCAGCGGCCCGCGCACAACGCTCGACGGCTTTCAGTACTACGAAACGGACGTCGCCGTCGTCGAACCCGGCTACGCCCGCGACGCGCATTACTGGATCAACCGCGACTGCGCCATTGCTGGGAAGTAGCGAAGCGCCTTTTACTTGCTGACGATCTCCACGTTGAGATCGATCGTTACGTCGTTGCCCGCGATCAGTGAGCCGCCGGGCGTCGCGCGGCCCCAGTTCAGTCCCCACTGCCGGCGGTCCAGCGTCGTCGCCGCGCTGTAGCCGACGTGCGTACGACCGCGCGCGTCGGTCATCTTGCCGATCTCCTTCGCAGTGAACGTCACCGGTTTGGTCACGCCGTGCATCGTCAAGTCGCCGGCGATGTTCAAGGCTGCGGGCGTGCCGGTGACGGACTTTGCGACGAACGTCATCGTCGGAAACTTGTCGACCTCGAACCAATCCGCGCCGCGGAGGTCCCGGTCGCGGTCGGCGCTCTGCGTGTCGATATCCTTGGCGCTCAGCGTCATGCTGATCGCGGTCGGCACATCGTTGGAGCCGAGCGATGCGGTTCCCGACGTGACCGGTACCTTGCCGCTGACGCGCGAGATCTCGAGGTGGGTCACGGTGAACGTCGCTTGCGTGTGGTTGGGGTCGACCTGGTAGTCGGCCGCCAGCGCGGGACCGGCCAGCGCCGCCGTCAAGGCAACGGCGAGTAGGGACTGACGAAGCAAAGCGAGCCTCCTGGCGGGCGAACGCGGTGGCCGCGATGGTACACCCGAACGATGAGAGAAGTCTGACGTGATGCTTTCGAAACGTCGTCCCTTCGCAATCGTTGCGCTCGCCGCGCTGCTGGGCGCTTCGCCTGCGCCGGTCCCGAGCGCCGGAGTAACGTTGGACGCCTATCAGCGCTACCAGGAGCTCGCAAAGGCGTACTTCGACGAGAACTTTCGGGCCAACCCCGTCGCCGCCACCGCGACCGGGATTCACGCCTACGACGCGCAGCTCGGCTCGTATGCGGCTGCCGACTACGCCGCGCAGATCGCGCGCGACCACCGCTACCTCGACCGGCTCGCCGCCTACTACGATCCGGCCACGATGACCCCGCGTGCCGGGCTCGACCGGCGCATGCTGGAGAACGCGCTGCGCGACGACTTGCTGCTCAACGAGACGATGCAGTTGTGGAAGCATCAGCCCGACGGCTACGTGCAGACGGCGAGCGGTGGCGTGTTCGTGCTGATCTCGCGCAACTTCGCGCCGCCCGCCGTGCGCCTGCGCGCCGCGATCGCGCGCGAGGAACAGATCCCGCGGCTGTTCGCGCAGGCGCGCGCGAACCTCAGCGCCGTCGACAAAGACACCGCGTCGATCGCGGCCGAGGATGCCGCCGGAAGCGTCGACCTCTTCAGCAAGACGGTTCCGCAAGCGCTGGCCGGCGCGGGCGATGCGGCCACGCGAGCGCGCTTCCGCCGTTCCACCGCGACGGCGGTTGCAGCGACGAGCGCGTTCGCCGCATACCTCAAGACGCGCTGGGTCGCGCACCCCGCCGGGACGTACGCCATCGGCCCCGCGAACTACAGCGCGCGGCTCAAGTACGAAGAGGGGATCGACATGCCCCTCGACCGCTATCTCGCGATCGGCGAGAAGGCGCTCGCGCAGACGCACGCCGAGATGGTCGCGACCGCGAAGCGCATCGATCCGCACGCAACCACCGAACAGGTGCTCGCGCGGCTCTACAAAGTGCATCCGACGTCAGCCGGGCTGATGGCCGCGGCGCAAGCCGATCTGGTGAAGCTGCGTGCGTTCATCATCGCCAAGCACATCATCGACCTGCCGCCCGACGCCGACATCAAGGTGACGCCGACCCCGGAGTTTTTGCGCGCCACGACCCAGGCGTCGATGGATTCGCCCGGTCCGCTCGAGCGCGTCGCGACGAAAGCGTTCTACAACGTCACGCCCGCCAACCCGCACGATCCGCCCACGGTGCAAGCGCAGTATCTGGAGTCGTTCAACGACTTCGAGCGCCCGATCGTATCGGCGCACGAAGTGTATCCCGGTCACTTCGTCAACTTCGCGATCGACAAGCACCTGCCGCTGACGCTGAGCGAGAAGCTGCTGACCGCGACGTCGTTCGTCGAGGGCTGGGCGCACTACGACGAGCAGATGATGGTCGATCAGGGTTGGGGCAACGGCGATCCGCGCGTGAAGATCATGCAGTTGCGTGAGGCGATCTGGCGCAACGCGCGCTACGTCGCCGGCGTGAAGATGCACACCCAAGGGATGACCGTCGCACAGGCGACGGCGTTCTTCCGCACGCGGGCGTTCCTCGATCCCGCCAACGCGCGCGCCGAAGCGAAGCGCGGCACGCAGGACGCGACCTACGGCTACTACACGCTGGGCAAGCTCGAGATCCTCAAGCTGCGCGCCGACTACGCGAAGAAGCTGGGAAGCGCGTACACCCTCGCGCGCTTCCACCGCGACCTCTTGCAGTACGGCGACCCGGCGATCCCGCTGCTGCGCCCGCTATTGCTGGGCGCCGACGACGACGGGAAGATTCTTCCCGACATGTAGCTACCGGTTGACGGTCACCGCGAGGCTGGCCGACGCACCGGACTGCGGTACGAACACGATGGTGCACGAGCCGGTCGCGTTGCCCGGGCCGTACGTCGTCACGGTCGCGGTTCGCGGCAACGGTGCCGTCTGACCCGGCGGCAGGTTGTCGAGGGTGATGAACGCGATCTTCGCGCCGGCCGCGATGCACGAGCTCTCGTCGATGGTCACCTGTCCGATCGAACCTTGGAAGTTGATCGTGACCGATTGCGGGGCGGCGCCCTGCGCTGCGAAGCTCAACGCGGACGGTGATACGACCACGCCATCCGCCTGCGTCGTCGGGTTCACGACGACGGGAACGAGCAGCGAGTTCGATCCGTCGACGATCGAGAACGTACACGAACCGACGGCGATCGGGGAGACGGTGAAGTTCTGCGGCGACGGGCCGCCGGTACCGGTAACGCTGGCGATGCCGTTGCACGAGGTCGGGTCGGCCGAAAGCGTTCCGCTGGATGCCGTCGCGTTGAAGATCTGCGACGCGCCGCCCACGGTGAACACCATTGGGTTCGCGGTGGTCGTGAACGAACCGCCCGAACCTCCGCCGACGGTGATCCCGAGCGTCGCCGACCGGTTTCCGATCGTGAACACGAACGTGCAGGCGCCGTTTCCTTGCGGCGTCACGGTGTACGTCGCGGGCAGCGTCGTCGAGGTCGTGGTGATCGTCACGACGGGTCCGCAGCCGAACGGGTCGATGGTGGGCAGGGGGGCGTTCGCCGTCGTGGAGCTCACCGTGAACGTTTGCGATCCCGCGCCGGAGCCGCTGAACGCGAGCGAGCTCGGCGTGATGGCGACCGAGTTCGAGCCGGGGACGGGGCCGTTGGTGGGCGCTACCGTCGGGCCGAAGACGGGGGCCGAGGTGCTGCTGCCGCCGCCGCACGCGGACAGACACAGCGCGACGGCCGCGACGGCCGCGACGGCGACGAACGGACGCAAACGTGAGAGCATCGAGCTGGACCTCCAAGTGATGTTGAATTGACCATGGCGTCCGCCGCCCGAGCGGGCACGCCTTTTACGCGTCATACGCGCGCGGGGAAGAACGTCCTCGCGCGATCAGGAACCGACGACCCCGGCCCAGATCACGTCGCTCGTGCCGTCGGCATAGGAGATGGTGCCGTTGCCGGCCTTATCGATGGTCACCGTCGCGATGGGGTCCGTGTTGCGCACGATCGTGACCGTCAGCCCGGTCGCGGTGAGGTTCCCCGTCACCGTGTACGTGTAGAGCGAGTCCGTCAGCGAGAACGTACCGCTCCCGGTGGAGCCGGTCGTCGTAAAGGCGTACGTTCCGGTCCCCGTGTTGAAGCCGATGGCGCCGAGCACCACCCAGCTGCCCGCGGACTGGGTGATGCCGGTGATCCCGGCGCCGAAGAACGTCACGCCCACGGACACCGTGTTGTTCGCGCCGGCCGTTGCGGCGGCGGTCCCGCTATCCGAGATCTGCTGGCCGAACGTCGACCCTCCGGACGTTCCGAACGAGGCCGCGGTGCACGTCATCGTGGGCGAGTTCGGCGCGCCGGCGCACGTGGCGCCGACGGCGGCGATGGCCGTGCCGCCGACCGTCGCCGAGGCGGCGTCGTTGTAGGTCACCGTCTGTGCCGTCGAACTGTTCGTGGAGCTGAGCGTGAGCTTGTGATAGCTGGTCAGCGTGCCGGTCTGATCGTACGTAATGATGCTGCCGGTGCCGGTGGTCGCCGGCCCGGTGAGCGTGTCGATGTTGACGATTTCCTCTTCTTCCAGCGTCGCGCACAGCGCATCGTAGTAGAGGTCCGTCGTGGTCGTCGTCGACCCGTCGGATTGGGTCGCCTGGCTGCTCTTCTTGCCGTTGACGCATGGGCCGGTGGCCGCGGAGACGTGCCGTCCGCGCATCATGTCGAGTACGCGCCGTATGGTCCCGGCCGGCGTCGGGCCGCCGGGCGTGGCGTTGCCGGTCGACGTGTCGGCCACGAGGATCGCGCTTTGCACCGCGCTTTGGGCCGTGCTCCGTCCGCCGACCGTCGAGAGCGGCGGGTTGTGCGTGATCGTGGCGTTCGAGCCGCCCGCGCAGCCTGCCAGGACGATAGAGCCGACCAGGATGGAGACGGAGGCAGCGGCGGTGGCGACGCGACGGGACGAGTAAAGCATATCGTCGCGGCGTACGGGCGGCGGCGGTTCGTTCCCTGCGGATGCAAGCTTTGGCGATTCTGAAACAGTGTCCGTTCTCGGGCGATTTCCCAGGCGACGATGCCCGAGAACCGTGAGTTGTCGAGGAGCGCCCTCAGAGAAGGTACGGATTCGTGCGCCGTTCGCGCCCGATCGTGGTCGCGGGTCCGTGTCCCGGGACGACGACGCTTGCATCGTCGTGGACGAGCAGCTTGCGCCGGATCGAGTCGACGATGTCGGCCAGCGACGTGCCGCCGAGGTCCCAGCGGCCCACGGCGCCGCTGAACAGCGTGTCGCCCGTGAACAGCAGCGCGCCGCCGCCGCCGCCGTCGAGCGCGAAAGACGTCGAGCCCGGGGTGTGCCCCGGCGTATGGATGCAGCGCAGCGCGATGGCCCCGGCGCGCAGCACGTCGCCGTCCGTGAGGTCGCCGTCGAGGGCGACAACCTCCGGCCCAGAGAGCATGCCGAGGAATCGCGCTTGCTGCGCGAGCGTGCCGTATAGCGGCAGGTCCGCGTGATGCAGCAGCCCGTCGCCGCCCACGCGTTCGCGCAGCGGCCCCAGCGCGCCGATGTGGTCGACGTGCGCGTGCGTGTGCACGAGGTAGCGCGGGCGCAACGCGTGCGCGTCGAGCCGGCGCGCGATCTCCTCGACCTCGTCGCCGCCGTCGATCACGATCGCTTCGCCGGTTTGCGGGTCGCCCAGGATCGTGCAGTTGCAGCCGAGCGCACCGACGGCGAACGTTTCCACGATCATCCGCCGTCACCCGGAGCTGGTGTGTCACCCTGAGCCTGTCGAAGGGTGAAATCGCGATAGGCGCGGTTGAAGTAGCCGAGCGGCTCGCCGTCGCGCCAGCCGGCGTCGAGGACCGTACCAAGAAAGATCGTGTGCGTGGCCGCCGTGAGTTCTTCGCCGAGCGTGCAGTCGAGATGCGCGAGGGTACCGGCTAGGATCGGCGAGCCGCTGGGACCGATGCGGTAGTCGACGCCGTCGAAGCGCGAGCGCGGCTCGCCGCCCGCGAAGCGTTCGGCAAGCGCGCGCTGGTCGAGCGCAAGCACGTTCACGCAAAACCGCTGCGACGAGGAGATCAGCGGATGCGCGGTCGCGCGGCGGTTGACGCAGATCAGCACCGACGGCGGGTCGGCCGAGACGCTGGCGAACGCGTTGGCCGTGAAACCGTGGATGCGGCCTTCGTGTGCGGTCGTCACGATCGCGACGCCGGTTGCGAAGCGGCGCATCGCGCCGCGGAAATCCTCAGTCGACGCGAGCACCGATCCCCATCCCGTCGCCGATCGGCACGATGGTCGCGTCGAGCCCCGGATAGTTGAGGAACGTCTTGTTGAACGCGCGGATCGCTTTGGTCGACGCGTCGTCGCCCGACTTCGGCACCGCGCTCGCGCGCCCCGACCACAGCAGGTTGTCGATGACGACGATGCCGGAACGCTTGAGCATCGGGACGACCGCGTCGAGATAGTCCTCGTACTCGGTCTTGATCGCATCGATGAACACGATGTCGAGATTGCGCTGCGGGAACGAGCCGAGGACTTCGAGCGCGGGCTGGTTGATGATCTCGATGCGCTCCTCGACGCCGGCGCGGCGGAAGTACGAGGTCGCGATCTCGGTGCGCTCCATGTCTGGATCGATCGTCCAGATCCGGCCCGCCGGCGGGAGCGCGAGCGCCATCCACAGCGTCGAGTAACCGTACGCCGTCCCCAGCTCCAAGATGCGGTTCGCTTGCATGCAGTGGACGAGCACGGACAAGAACCTGCCGGCGGCACGGTCGACGATCGGGATCCCTTCGCGCAGGCCGTGCTGCTCGAGTTCCAGGAGCAACGGCGACGGCTCCCGATGGAGCCGCGTGAGGTAGGCGAGGTCGCGCACGATGGGCTTGATTGCCGCCCGCCGGAAGCGGGAACCTGCCGGGCCCCGCGAAGCTACGGGTCCACCCCAAAACAGCCATCGTAGGAGGCTTCCGTTGGCACCGCTCGCCCAACAATCGTACACGCCGAAGAAGTTCGACCTCGCCGGATTGCAAGGCATCTCGGACAACACGCTCCAGGTCCACTTCGGATTGTACGAGGGTTACGTCAAGAACACGAACCTGCTCAACGAACAGATCGCCGAGCAGATCAAGAACGGACAGGCAGCCGGTGCGAACCCCGGCTTTGCCGAACTCACGCGCCGTCTCGGATTCGAGTACAACGGCATGGTCCTGCACGAATACTATTTCGGGAACATGACCAAGAACGCGGGCGGCCAGCCCGGCGCCGGCGTGCAAGAAGCCCTGGGCGGAACGTACGGCGATTTCGACACGTGGAAGAAAGACTTCAGCGCGGTCGGCGGGATGCGCGGCGTCGGCTGGGCGATCGCGTACTACGATCCGCATGCGCATCGCGTGTCCAACCACTGGATCACGCTGCACGAGGACGGCAACGTCGCGGGCTTCGTGCCGCTGCTCGTGATGGACGTGTGGGAGCATGCGTTCCTGCTCGACTACAAACCGGCGGAGCGCCCGAAGTACATCGAGTCGTTCTTTGCCAACGTCGACTGGAGCGTCGTACAGCAGCGGCTCGACGGCGCGAAGGCCGGCCGCACGGCCTGACTGTTGCTGTGACGGGACGTCTGCGGCTGTTCCCGTTGAACACCGTGCTGTTCCCCGGCGCGGTGCTGAACCTCCACGTGTTCGAAGAACGCTATCGCAAGCTGATCGCCGAATGTCTCGACGCGAGCGAGGCATTCGGCGTCGTCCTGATTCGCGACGGGCAAGAAGCCGGCGATCCGGACGCGACGCCGCACGAGGTCGGCACGACCGCCGAGATATCGGAAGTGACGCCGCTGCCCGCCGGGCGATACTACATCAGCACCACCGGCGGGCGCCGCTTTCGCATCGAGCGCATCGTGAGCCGCGATCCGTTCTTGACCGCGGACGTGGAGTTTCTCGACGACGACGGCGACGAAGGCGACGCGCGAGCATCAGATCTCGCGCAGCGCGTGCTCAACGACTTCGGCGAGTACGTGCGGCTGCTCGTCGCGTTTTCCGGGAACGCGAGCGACGTCGAGATGCCGCACGATCCCGTCGAGGCGAGCTACGTCGTCGGCGACGCGCTCCAGGTCGCCGACGCGCTCAAACAGCGGCTGCTGGAGCTGCGCACCGCCGAAGCGCGGCTCGCCGCGGAACTCAGCTTCCTACGCCGGCTGCTGCCGCAGCTGCGCTCGCTGCTCGACCGCAAGAAAGCGCAGGAAAGCGTCGTCCGCGACGACGCGCCGGGCGGCGAGTTCCGCAGCCATCAGGAACAATTCTTCGGCAAACATTTTTCGCTCAACTGAGGCGTTCGGCTGCGAGGACCACGTTGCGCATCAGCGCGACGTTGGTGACCGGGCCTACGCCGCCCGGAACCGGCGTGATCTCGCCGGCGACCACGGAGACTTCCGCGTAGTCCACGTCGCCGGCCAGCTTGCCGTCGACGTACGTCGTGCCGACGTCGATCACCGTGGCACCGGGCGCCACCATGTGCCCGCGCACGAGGTTGGGCACGCCGGTCGCGACGACGAGCACGTCGGCGTCGCGCGTATGGCGCGCGAGGTCGCGCGTCTCCTTGTGCACGATCGTCACGGTCGCGTTGCGTGCCATCAGCAGCAATGCAACCGGGAGCCCGACCACGTTCGAGCGGCCGACGACGCACGCGCGCATGCCACGCAGGTCCCGGCGCTCGCTGCGTTCGAGCAGCAGCATCACGGCCAGCGGCGTCGCGGGAACGAACTCGGTGCCGCTCGCGAACGCCAGGCGGCCGAGGTTGACCGGGTTCGCACCATCGACGTCTTTGTTCGGCGGCATCGCCTCGGCGATGCGCCGAATCCCCAGGTGCGCGGGCAGCGGCTGTTGGAGGATGATACCGTGAACCAGCGGATCGCCGCCCAACGCGTGCAGCACGGCTCGTACCGCGTTCTCGTCGGCTTCAGCGTGCAGCGCGGCGACGCGCACGTCGACGCCCACCTTGCCGCCGGCCTTTTCGATGCTGCGCACGTACGCGGCGCTCGCCGCGTCTTCGCCGACGATGACGACCTCGAGCCGCGGTGCGATCCCGCGCGCGCGCAGACGCTGCGCGCGCGCGGCGATCTCCGCGTGCAGGTCGGTCGCGAGCGTGCGTCCGTCGAGGATCCGAGCCGTCATCGCGCATGCCGTTCGGTCGGTTGGTGGGTTCAGCCTTGCGTCTGAACCCGTCGCGTTCGCCCCTTCGACCAGCTCAGGTCCGATCCGTCGCCCTCGTTCCGAGGGCGTAAGAGGTTGGAACGCGTGCGCTGGACCGTCGCGCTCGGCGCGAGGTTCGACGAGCCGGCCTTTGAAATGGCACTGGCCGGGTTCCGGCGGATGTACAACGTCGCGCCCGAGCGCGTGCTGTGCGCGCCCGACGTCTTGAGCCGCTTCGCAGCGCTGATGTCGCGGTCGCCGGAAGACGCGATGAACCGCGATTTGCGCTATGACGGCGTCCCGGTGGTCTCCGCGATCCTCGCCCCCGGCACGATCGTCTTCGAAGGCGAGGTAGACGAGGAAAGAATGGGCGACTGGTGATCGGCGCGGTTTAGTTTTTCAAGAAATCACGGAGCGCTGCTCCCAGTGCTCGTGGTTCTTCGACCATCGGCAGGTGGCCGCTGTTGCTCAGGATGAGCGTTTTTGCGTGCGGATAGATCCGGACGACGTTGCGTAGCGCCGCGATGTCGATGTAGCGGTCGTGCGCGCCCCAGGCGCAGAAGACCGGCCCGGGATAACGTGCGAAGTCGGCGTGCAGCTCGCGCGCGCGTGTGAACGCGTGGATCGCGCTCGCGTACACGCCGGCGAACGCCTTGCGCAGCGCAGGGTCTTGCGAAAGCTCGTACGCGCGCTCGACGACCGCCGGCTCGAGCGCGTTCGGGTCGACGACGCCCCGCTGCAGCATCCGCACGACGAACCGTCGCGACGGGCGGCGTTCGAACAACGGACGCGCAAACCCGCCGGCGAGGGCATACAGCATGTGGCGCGGCGTGCGCGCGAACGCCGCCGGTGCGATCAGCGCGAGGTGCGACACGCGCGCGGCATGCGCCCCCGCGTAGTCCGCGGCGATGAACCCACCCAGGGAATGCCCCACCAGCGCGAAGCGCTCGAGGTGCAGTGCGGCGACGACGTCGTCGAGCACGCGGCCGAAATACGCACGGTCGAACGTCGCGCCGGGTTTGTCGCTCGCGCCGAAGCCCGGCAGGTCGAACGCGACGTAGCGCAACGCCGGGTCGAGCTGCGGCACGAGGCGTCCCCACGCCGCATCGGTCCAGTGACCCAAGCCGTGCAGCAACAGCGCGACCGGCGCGCCGGGCGCGTCGCTTCCCGTTTCGAACGTCGCGAGCATCGCGTCCGCCGCACGCACGCGCCCCGCGCGCCACGGGGACGGAACGGCCGCGTTCAGCACGAAGAGCCCCAGGTGCCCCGGTTTTTCGTCATCGCTGCGGTGGTGTTCCTGAGCGCGTGTTACAACGCCCCCGATCCCGGCAAGTCCGGCGGCGGCGGCGGCCCCGCGGCGCTGGCCGGAGCGCCCGCGCAGTCCTTCGACGTGCGCCGCACCGACGGTCGCATCGATTCGCTCGCCCGGCACCGCGGTCAGGTCGTCTTGCTGAATCTCTGGACGACGTGGTGCCCGCCATGCCGCGAAGAGCTCCCGGCACTGCAGCGCTTCGCGCGAGAGAACGCGGGCAAGGTGGTCGTGCTCGCCGTCGATCAGGGCGAGTCGGCGTCCGTGGCCGAAGCATTCGCGCGGCAGCGTGGCGTGACGTTCGCGATCCTCGTCGACGAGCAGCAGCAGTACGGGCGCGCGTACGAAGGGATCGGCCTGCCGACGAGCGTGATCGTCGGCCGCGACGGCCACGTCGTCAAGGGCATCGATGGCGCGATGACGCTCGAGCAGATGCGCGCCGCGGTCGCGCCGGCGCTCGCGCGGTCCGCACCGCAGCGTAGACGAGGAGCGGACATGTGAGTGCGCGCATCGCCGCCGTCGCCGTAGCGGCGATCGTCATCGCGCTCGCCGTCGCACAGGATCTGTATCCGCAGACGCCCCTTTACCACACTTGGCAGTACGCGCTCGCGCTCGCCATCGGGCTCACCGTGACGCTCGCGTACGCGAACGGCGCACGGCGCGGCGGCGAGGGCGTTGCGGGGAAACGACTGCTGCTCGCAATGGCCGGCGCCGCGGTCGCCGGCGTCGCCGGCCTCGCCTCGGGCCTGCTCGGACCCGACACGGTGAGCGTCGCCGGCACGCCGGGAACCGTCGTGCCGGTCCCCGCGCTCGGAGCGGCGGCATTCTTCGGCGCCGCCGACGCGGACACGATCGCGCGCGGCGCGGCGGGCGTGATCCTGCGGCGCAAGGGCGCATCGGAGATCGCGCTCGACCCGCCGGCGCATCGTGTCATGGGCGAATCGCTCGTCTACCTCGAACCGCATCCGGCGGCATACGTCGACGCGTTCGACGAGCACGGCGCGCACCTCACCATCACCCAACCGACGAACATGTCGTTTCTTTCGCCGGTGCTGCTGTTCCGGCAACGGCAGCGGATCGGCGCGCTGGACGTGCCGTTCGACACGTTCGCGACGCCGGCGCTGCACCGTGTCGTGCGCGCGCTGTACTTCACGCCGCACGACCTCGCAGAATTCAACCGCTCGAACGACGGCATGAAACAACCCGCGCTGGTCCTCACCGTTGCCGACGACACCGGCAAGCCGCTCGGCATCAAGCTCGCCGGCGCAGGCCAAGACGTGACGATCGCCGGCATTCGCGTGCGCGCGACGCTCGGCGCGTATCCCGCGCTCGCCGTCGCGGCGGCGCCGCCGACGTGGGCGCTCGTCGCGGGCGTCGCGCTCTTCGTGCTCGGGCTTGCGTGGAGCGTGCTGCCTCAGGGAAGCTGAGCACCGGCGCCCGGAACGAACGCGGCGCAATCGTGAATGCCGAGCGTACCGGCCACGGTCACCGGCGGGTTCGCGAGCGTACCGACCGCATACACGTTGCGCAGCGCGATCGGCGGCGCGAACGAGATCGGTAGCTTGACGGTCAGCCGCCGCGTGCCGCTGAAGTCGATCGCGCGCGCGAACGTCACCGTCTGGCGGTCGCCGTAGCGATCGACGAGCGTCGCGCGCAGCGCTTCGCCGTTCGCGTCGCCGTCCACGTCGCACGCGAGCGCGACGGGATCGCCGAGCGGAGTGTCGATGACGGCGTACGCCGCACGCTCGCCGGCCGTGAAGTCGTAGTCGAGCCGCAGCCGGTTGCCGTCGACCGCGAGCGCGCCAGGTCCGTTCGGTGGGGTGGTGACGAACTTCCAGCTTGCGCGGTGGTTGTCGTCGAACAGCGCGAGCGGCACGGTATGGCGGCCGACCGGGATCGTCACGGTGGTGCTCGCGCCGCCCGCGTTGACCGTGACGATCGCGTCGCGGTCGCCCGCGGCGAGCCGGCCGCCGGCGTCGACCGCGGCGTCCTTCGCGCTCCAGCGGACGAGGCCGTCGACAGCGACGGGGCGGTCGTGCGCGTCAAACGCTGCGGCGGTGAGCCCGACCATCGCGTGCGGATCGGGGTTCGCGCGCGCCGGACCGACGATCAGCCGCGCGACGCGGTCGACGACGTCGACCGGCACGTCGGTCGCCACGCCGCCGCGCGCGACGCGCACGTTCGCGGTACCGGTCTGCGCACCGGCATGCAGGACGTCGTCGTCGCCGATCGACGCGATCAGCGGTGACGCCGCGAAGTGCCACGCGCCGCGCGCGGCGCCGAGCCCGTGATCGTTCGCGTCGATGATGCGCGCGCGCAGCGGCACGCGCGCGCCGGCGAGCGCGACGATGCGCGCGGGGCGCACGACGAGCCGCGCGGGCGGTCCGAGCGGCGCGTCGCTGTAGACGAAAAGGCCGTCGGCGACGGACCGCTCGACGCCGTCGGACGGCTCGTTCACCACGCTCGCGTCGGCGTCGCCGAGCACGCGTGCGGCGAGCGTCGCGGAACCGCCGCTGTCGAACAGCATCGCGTCGGTCGCGCCGAGGGCGCGCAGCAGCGCGATCAGCTCGGCGCGGTTCACGCCGATGGACGTCGCCGGATGCCGCCCGTCCACCACGACGAGCGCGAGCGTTCCATCGGGAAAGCGCGCCGCCGCCGACGCCGGGATCCGGCGGTCGCGTTCGGCGTAGTTGGGCGATGCGGGATCGTCGACCGGCATGCCGCCGTGCAGCAGCTCGGGCCCGCCGCCGACCGCTGCGACGGCGAATCGGAACGGCGGATCCGTCAGATACTGAAGCGTCACGTCGTCGCCGGCTCCGGGAACCGGGCCGATCGCCTGCGCCGACGCGCCGTATGCGAGCCGAAGGCCCGGCGCGGCGGGCCACGGTGGCGCGCTCGTCGCCGCCGTGATGCGGTAACGCGGTCGTCCGTCCAAGATGATGGACGAGCCCAGATCGAGCAGCGTCACGCCGCTCGCGTTCGCTGTCGGGATGGCGCCGAACGCCGGCGTGAGCAGCGACGCGCCGTTCTGCGGCGGCCACTCGTTGACGGCGGTGATCGGGACGACGACCCCGCCGAACGTCGCGCTGCCCGCGAAGCGGTACGGCGCGAAGACGATGTTCCGCTCGTTCGTGACGGTCAGCGCGATGCGCGCGCTGGGCGTGCGCTCGAGCACGCCGTTGCGCACCACGATGCCCAGCGGCGCGCCGCTCGCGTTGATGTCGAAATAGTCGCCGTTGATCCCGGCGACCGCACCGGTGCGCCGCGCCATCGACGACGTCGTCTCGTCCTTCGAGACGATGCTGTCGTGCGCGAGCACGGTGCCGAACCGCACCGTCGGTTCTCGGGGATCGACCGTCACGACGGACACGACCAGCGGCCCGGCCGACGTGAACATGCGGTACGTCGCGCGCGCGACGCCCGGCGCGACGGCTTCGCGCTCCATGCTCGACGCCGTGACGAGCGGAAACGGCGCCGGCGGCGCGAGCGAGAGCGGGAGCGATGCGGCGAACGCGGGCGTTGCGGCGCACGCCCACAGCAGCGGGACGAGCGTGCAGCGCGCGCGGAGCGACGTCAGCGCGTCAAGCCGAGCAGGAAGAATACGACGCCGATCACCGCGGCCAATCCGCTGACCACCGGCAGCAGCCGCGAGCCGACGAGCACCGTGATCGAGACGAGCACGATGGCGACCTCGAACAGCGTCGTGCCGACCTCGATCGTCTCGTGCTGTTTCAAGAGACGTTCGGAGTGCTCGTTGTGGCGCACCGCCTCTTCCTCGAACGCGCGCGCTTTTTTCATCAGCGGCGGCGCCTTCGCTTTCTCCTCGGCGGCGTTCTGCTTGAGCCCCGTCACGTTCGCGCCCGGGCCCGCCCCCGCGTCGATCGCCGTTTGCGCGATGTAGTATTTGATGCGCTCCGACTGGTACTGCGACCACGTGTCCGACGCTTTCGTCGTCGCAACGATCGAGTTGTTCTTCTCGACGAGCGCCTCGGTGGAACGCAGGTTACCGAAATAGCCGCTGACGGCGGCGAGCACCGCGAGCACGGCCGCGGCGAGCGGCACCCAGCCGGGGCCTTCGCGACCGTGCTCGTGCCGTTCGTGCGCTTCTTCGAACACTTTGGCCGGTGTGCTCACGGCGTCGCCGAGACCGAAGAAAGTTTGCCCACTCGCATGAGGCCCTCACGTACGTCGGTCGCCGGGGCAACCCTCCACGCGTCGGTGCGCGCGCGATCGAACGCGAACGCGGCCAGCTCGAAGTCGCCGAACGTGCCGCACACGACGACGCCGTCCGGATCGACCGCGAACGCGTGCCTGCGCGGCGAGTCGAACACGACGACGTAAGCGCGAAGCTCAGCGGCGCGCGTGCGCGCGAACGGCACGACCCACGGCGCGTCGATCGACGCGCGCCACACGAACAGCCGCACCCCCGCCAGGCGCGGCGTGACGAGCGCGCGCGGGTCGAGCATCGCCTCATCGTCGACGACCGCGACGTCGGCGCTCGCCGGGAGCGTGTGGGGATCGATCACCAAGCTCGCGTCGGCGATGGCGGCGAGCGCGCGCAGCTGCGGGTCGGCCTGCGCCGCGATCGCAATGCGCAGCGCGTCCGCGAGCGGATCGCCGGCGAGCCGCCGCACCGCCGGCGGCTCGGGCGCGAGCGATACGATGGGCGGACCGATCGCGACCGTCGCGTGCAGCGTCGCTTCCGCGTCCTGCGGCGCGAGCGCGATCACCGTTCCGTCGGCGGCGATGATCTGGCTCTTTCCGGAGTACGCGACGCTGCGCGCTTCGACGCCGGCTTTGTTGGCGACGACGAGCGGGACGCCGTTCTCCCGTGCGCGGACGGCGATCATCAGATCCGCTTGCAGGTTCTCGAGCGCGTGCGGGTCGCGCCCGCTCGTCACCCATGCGGTCGGCACGACGAGGACTTGCGCACCGCGCGCGACGAGCGTGCTCGGTATCGTCGGGATGCGGCCGTCCGCGCAGATGAAGATGCCCAAGCGGCCGACCGGCGTGTCGACCGGTTCCAGCGCCGTTCCCGCGGTGAACCAGCGCCGGTCGAAGTGCCAGAGGAAGCATTTGTCGGCATATCCGGCGATGCCGGCCGGGGTCACGACGTACGCGCTGTTGGCGAGACCGTGCTCGCCTGCACGCGCGCTGCCGTACACGATCGTCGCGCCGGTGCGCGCTGCGACGGCGATCACGTCTTGCGCGGCGGCCTCCAATTGGCTGGCGTCGACGGGGTCGGAGCCGATAACGTAGGCGGGGACTGTCCCTTCCGGGACGACGATCAACCGCGCGCCGGCCTCGGCGGCGGCGGCGACCTGCGCGAGCAGCGCGGGCCACCGCTCCGCAAAGTCTGCGCGATCGTGCGCACGCGTTTGCACCGCGGCGACGGGTGTCGGACGAGCAATCACCTAAGGCGACTCCGAATTCGTGTCCGTTCTCGGGCGACTTCCCAGGCGACGATGCCCGAAAACGGGGATTTGGTAAGAGGCGTCCTAACTATGTCTCCAACCCCCGAGGGCGATGGTTCATCGCCTCTCGCAACATCGCATATCAGGACCACGCATGAGGACACCTGAGTGAAACGACTGATCGCATGTGTTTCGCTCGTCGCCGCCGCGACAACTGCGGCGGTGCCGTCGACCCCCCCGCTCAAGACGGCGAAGGCGCCCGTCAAGGCCGCGGCAACACCGGGCAAGGCGCAGCCGTCGAAGACCGTCGCTAAAGCCGCTCCGAAATGTCGCGTCGCACCGGCCGACGAGTACTTCGGAAAACTCAAGATGAGCATTCTCGGTATTCGCAACACGATCAAGGACCAGGGCTTGAAGATCGACGTCGACCCCTCCAAGGCGCCGTCGACCAGCAACGCGATCGCGCTGACGGAAGACGCGATCCGCGATTGGGAGCACAAATACCCGTGCGACAGTTGGCTGCCCGGCACGCTCTTCGCACTCGAGCACTTCTACCTGAAGATCCACACCGACGACGGTGTGAAGCACGTCCACGCGACGTTCGCGTGGCTGCGTCACGACTATCCGAAGAGCCGTGTGGTCCAGGTCGCACGCCGCGAGGACGGTCAGGCGACGGTTGCTCCGGTGTCGCCCGCGATGGCGTCGATGCCAGGTGCGGGCGGGACCGACGCGTCAACGGCCACCGCGTCCGCGTCACCTGCGCCGGCGGCTGCTCCGGTGATCATGCCCGGCCAGGCGCCCGCGACGCCGTACCCCGGCACGGCGCCGCAGAGCGTCATCAACGCGCAGAACGCGATGGGCTCGCCCAAACCTTCGCCGACCCCGCACCGCTAGAGCGTCGAGAAAGAGAAAAGCCCCCGGCGTGAGCCGGGGGCTTTTCGTGTTCGTTGCGCCGTAGCGCTTAGAACTTGATACCGAGGCCGACGTAGCCACCCGCGTGCGACGCATCGCTGGGCGAGAGGTTCTTGCCCCTGATGGTGTCGCCGAGGAAACCGGCGTCGAGGAACAGCCCGGAATTACCCAGGTTGAGCGTGCCGCCGACTTGGTACTTGAGGAAGCGCTGCTGGAACTTGTCGGTGGTACCGGCAAGGCTAGCGGGCACGACGCCCGAGGTCGGGTAGGTGAAGTTGCCGGAGATGCTCGGGTAGTACCAGATGCTGCCGTAGACGGAAAGCGGCTGGTCGAGGTCCGGGAGTTTCTCGGCGCCGAAGCCGAAGCCGTTCTGCTTCGGATAGCCGTAGTTCTCTTCACGGTGCAGGTAGCCGACGCCGATGTAGATGCGCGGTTCGGCGATCTTGAGGCCGAGGCGCCCGTCGAAGTCGGTGTCGCGAGCCGTGAACGAGGGGACGGCGATCTGGCCGTACGCGCCGATCACGGTGACGCAGCCTTGGTCACCCGTGGCGGGTGCGAGGGCTCCTATGAATCCGCCGTGCGGGCACGGGTTGAGCGGCGGACCCTGGTCGGCCGGCGGGTTGAACTCGCCGGGCGTGATCCCGCTGTTGTGCGGGTAGCTCCAGGAGCGATAGTCGCCCTCGAGCATCCACGGGAGACCGAACGCGGGGAACTCCACCGCGCCGCGGACCGAGTAGGAACCGCCGGTGCCTTTGTTGCCGGGCGAGAACTCGTTGTAGACCTTCGGCGAGAAGATGTAGTCGCCGACGATGAAGTGCTCGTACGGGTTACGGGCCACCGGGGTGGGGGTGGGAACCGGGGTGGGAACCGGCGTGGGAACCGGCGTCGCGACCGGGGGGAGCGGAGTCGGGACCGGCGTCGGAACGACGACCGGCGGCGAGACGTAGCGCACGACGACGATGCGGCGGTCCGGAACCCACTGGACGTAGGCTCCCATGCCTTCCGAAATCACGCGCACGGGCACGACGACCGCGCCCTTGTAGATCTCGGGCGGAACGTCGAGCGGACGGCTCTCGCCGTTGATGACCACTTCGGGTTTGCCGACCGTCACTTTGACGTCGGAGCCGGGCTTCGACACGTCGACCGTTTTTGAGGCCGGATCGTACGAAACCGTCGCGCCCATCTGCTCGAACATCGAGCGGAGCGGAATGAGGATGGTGTTGCCACGTACCAGCGCGGCGAGGACGCGGTTCGCCTTCAGGCGGTCCGGCTTCGAATAGACGTGCCGGTCGTTGAAGAGGATCGGGACCTCGCCGGAAGGCGGCGTGCCGAAGTCAGCGGGCGGTGCGCCGGTTGGGGCCTGAGCGATCTGCGTGGGCGCGTTGGGTCCGATGTTGCCATGCGCCTGCGCGGAGTTCGAGGCCGACACCGACGTCGTACCGATTCCGACCGCGACCAGCGCGGCCAAGAGCCCGGTGCTCAGTCGTTTCACGTAATACTCCCTAGCTAAGGTGTTGTGTCGAGAAGGGCGTTGGCGCCGGCGTGGCCGGCCCGGGGACGGAAGCGCGCGAGGGTACTCGCTTGCTCAGCCACCTCGGACCTACCCACGTGACGGGCGCCTTAATCACGAGGCGAGGCCACCGCCCCGCATCTGATCCGACAACGCCGCTCGGTAGCCCTGGGTTCCGCTCGGCTCCCGAGTCTCGCTGCCTGACCGATTCCCGTAACGGTCCCTTTACACGTGCAGGTTCCGGGCTCCGCCTTTGCAGCGCCACGCGCCTTCGCGTTCAGCCGAGTTTTTCGTCGAGCCGCTCCCGGAATTTTTCACGCGACGTGACGTAACGCTCGTGCGTGCCTTCGGCGATCTTCTCGCGCTCGTCGAACGCGGTGAATGCGTACTCGATCCGCCGGCCGTCGAACTTGAGCACCTCGACTTCGATGCGCACGATCAGCCCGACGGGCGTCGCGGCGAGATGCGTGAGGTCGACGTGCGTGCCAAGCGTGATCTCGTCGGGCTCCAGCACGGGCTGGACGCACTGCATCGAGGCCTCTTCGACGAGCTGAAGGAGGATCGGCGTCGAGAGCACGGGGACCCCCTTGTTGCCGGCCTTGTCGGCCGTCATCCACTCCTCCACCCGCGTCTGGCTCTGATAGGTCCTCCCGACCTCGATCTTGCCGCGCATCCCGGGGGAACTTTACGACCGGCAACCGGGCGAATCATTTTCACGTTCCACGCGGTAGTACGGCCGGACGGCGGCGTAGACGCATGCCGTGACGAAGCCCGTTCGCAGCAAACCCCAAGAAAACACAGGTAGAAGGAGCAGCATGAGACGGAGTCAGCGCACGTTGTTGGCCGCGGCGGTACTCGCCATGGCGGTGACCGCGTGCGGCAAAGGCGGAGGCGGCGGGGCGGCCCGTAGCGGACCTCCGCCCCTCGCGGTCGACGTTGCGCAAGCGCAGCGCCAGGACATCGCGACCTTCGTCACGCTCGACGGTCAGATCGCCCCCGTCCAGGAGTCGACGCTCAGCTCGCAACAGTCGGGCAACGTCGCCGCGGTCTACGTCAATGAAGGCCAGCACGTCTCGCGCGGTCAGATCGTCGCGAAGCTGGACGACTCGACGCTGCGCGGACAGCTCGCGCAGCAACAAGCGATCGTGCAGCAGCAGATCGCGCAGCTCGGCGGCGCGACGCTTCAGGCGCCGGTCACCGCCGCGCAGGCCTCCAACACGGTCGTCACCGCGCAGCAGCAGCTCGCGGCGGCGCGCAACGGCGTGCAAGGGGCGCAAGCGGCATACCAGAGCGCGCTCTCGACGTACAACGCCGACAAGCAACTGCTGGCGCAAGGATATGTTGCGCAGACGCAGTTCGAGCAGGCGCGCTCGCAGTACGTGCAGGCGCTGCAGGCCGTGAACAACGCGCGCGAGACCGACCGGCAAGCGGTGACGGCGTTGCACTACGCGCAGACGCAGGGCGGCAACGCCGTTCCCATCCAGCAACAGCAAATAGCGGTCAATCGCGGCCAGCTCGCCGCCGCGCAGGCGCAGGTGCGCCTGCTCGAAACGCAGATCGCGCAGACGAGCATCGCGTCGCCGTTCGACGGCGTCGTCACGCAGAGGCTGCTCGACCCGGGCGCGTTCGCGGGCCCGAACCAGCCCGTCGTGCGCGTTTCGCAGATCGACACCGTCTATCTCAACGTCAACGTCCCCGACGACGATCTCGCGTACGTGCACACCGGCACACCGGTGTCGTTCACGACGTCCAGCCTGGGCAACAAGCCGTATCGTGCGGCGGTGATGGACGTCAACGCGACGCCGACCCAAGGAACGCTTTCATACCGCGCGCGCGTTCGCGTGCCCAACCCCGGCGACCGCCTGCGCGGCGGCATGCTCGTCAGCGTCAGCGTCCGCAAGGAATATCATCCCAACGCCATCGTCGTGCCGCGCACCGCGGTGTTCCAGAGCGATAAAGGCGCAAACGTCTACACCGTCGCGGAGCTACCGTCGCCCGCGCCCGGCGCGCCGGCGGCCGGCGGCCCCGCGCCCGGCGGCCCCGCGGCTGCGGCGTCGCCCGGCGGAGCCGACTCCGGCACCGCGGCGGGCGGCAAGCGCAAACGCGCCGGTGCCGGTGGGGCCGGTGGTGCCGGAGCCGGCGGCCAGCAAGGCCCGCCGGTGAAGCTGATGCAGGCCAAGGTCGTCCCGGTTCAGATCGGCTTGCAGACCGACACGCTCACCGAGATCCGCAGCTCCGACATCCGGCCGGGCACGACAGTGATCACCACGCGTCCCGACGCCTTGCAGGACAAGAGCGTCGTGGCGATCGGCGGCGCGGCCGCCGGCGGCCCGCGCGGCGGCGCGCAGTGATGCGCTCGACCGCATGTGCGCGCGCGCTTTCAGGCGTCGCGCTGACGGTGCTCGCCCTCGCGGCACAGCCCGCGCTAGCGCAGATCGCCACCCCGCCGCCGAGCGCGCCGGCCGCGACGCCGCGTCCCGCGGCCACGCCGACGGCGGCCCCCGGCCCGCGCGGCCAGAGTCCCAGCGCGCTGCCGGGTGCGAGCGGAACGCCCGCGCCGGGCGCGCCACAACCGGCCGCCTCGAACTCCTCGGGCGGTAACGCCGCAATCAACGCGAGCGCGATTCCGGCGCTCGAACCCGCCGATCAGGCGTCGCCGCTGCCGTTCCCGGCCTACGGCACCCCTGCTCCGGTGTCGCAGACGCGCGCCGCGCCGGGCGTTCCGCAAGTCATCACGCTGCAGCAGGCGGTGCTCGTCGCGTACGCGCGGTCGCCGCTGCTCGCATCGGCGCGCGCCGACGTCGAGATCGCGAGCGCTCCCGTCAGCCTCGCGCAGAGCGCGCTGTTCCCCGCGGTCACCGGGAGCGCGACGACCACGCGCGCGCACCGCGAAGGCGGCAGCAACTCGACGGGCTCCACGGGAACGACGGGCACGGGCACGACCGGCGCTTCGACCTTCAACCCGAACACCACCACGAACAGCCTGCAGCTTCAGCTGCAGCAGCTGATCTTTGACGGCGGCCGGGTCGCCGCGCAAATTCGCGGCGCGCGGGCGTCGCAGTCCGCGTCGATCGCGACGTACCAGCGTGAATTGCAGACGGTCGCGTTCAACGTCGCGACGGCGTACTACAACACGCTTGCCGCGCAGCGGCAGACGCAGGTCGCGCTGACCACCGTGCTGCTCGATCAAGTGCAAGAAAACCTCGTGACAGCGCAGATCCGCGCAGGCACAGCGGCACGCACCGATCTCGCGACGGCGCAGCTGCCGACCGCGCAGGCGCGCGTCGCGGTCATTCGCTCGCAGGCGAACGAACAAGTGCAGCTCGCGACGTTCGCGAACACGCTCGGACTCGATGCCGACATCGCGGTGCAGCCCAAGGACGACGTGCCGGCGGTGAGCGCGACGGCCGGCACGCTGGCGGTAGCGCCGGCGTTCCCGACGCCGACGTATCAAATCGCGGTCACGCGCGCGCTCGCGCTGCGCCCCGATCTCACCGCGGAGCAGCAGAACATCGTGGCCAACCGGGAGAACGTCCGTGCGGCCCGGCTCGGCAACTTTCCCAACGTCAACGGCAACGCGGCGTACGGCACGACGTCCACCGATTCGAGCGGCGGCTCGTTCCGCAACGCGGGGTCCGTCGGGCTGGCGCTGTCGATCCCGATCTACGACCGCGGCCAGACCAAGGCGCTGACCGCGCAGGCGCAGGGCCAGCTCGACCGCGCGCTCGCGCAGTTGCAAGTCGCGCAGCAGGGCGTTCAGCTCAACGTTCGCACAGCGCTCGTCAACCTCGTCGCGGCGTATGCCGCGCTCGATCAGACGAACGCGGAGCTCGCCAAGGCGCAAGAAGTGCTCCGCGCGACGCAGGCGCAGTACCGCGCCGGCGTCACCACGCTGCCGCTGCTGCTCAACGCCCAGGTCGGGCTCACGCAGGCGCTGACCGACGAAGTCACCGCGGTGTACACCGTGCGGCAGGCCGAACAGGCGCTGCTGTTCGCGGAGGGCGCGAACGCCGCCGGGTGAAGTCCCCGGCGGTATGACTTGCTCTGATCCGAAGGCGGTAGGCTGATGTTCCGCCGGATTGCCACTGCGGCGCTGCTGGCGCTCGCGCTCTGCGGGTGCACCAAGGTCGGCGAGACGGTCGCGACGTCACCCAACGGCGGCGCGAGCGGACCGTCGGGCACGCACGCCGACCGGCTCGTGCTCTCGACGATCTCGAATCCGAAAGGGCTCAACCCAGCCTTCGCGTCGGCCTCGCCGACGCTGGAGCTCTCCGCGTTCCTGTTCTCGTACACCGTACGCTACGACGACCACGCGAAGCCGGTGCCCGACGCGGTCACCGAGATTCCCACGCTCGAGAACGGCGACGTGTCCAAAGACGGGCTGACGCTGAAGTACAAGCTCCGGCACGGGATCAAGTGGCACGACGGGCAGGGCGAGCTGACGTGCGCCGACATGCGCTCGACCTGGAAGATGATGGTCAATCCGAAGAACATCATCGACACGACTGTCGGCTGGGACGCGATCAAAGACATCGACTGCAGCGATCCCTACGTCGCGGTCGTGCACATGAAGCACGTCTACGCGTGGTTTCTCCAGCAGCTCTGGAGCGTCAACGGCAACTCCGCGATTCTGCCGGCGCACATCATCGACAAGTACAACGACGCCAAAGGCAGCATGAACCAGGCGCCGTTCAACTCGGCGCCCGTCGGCAGCGGCCCGTACAAGTTCGTCTCGTGGGAGCGCGGCAGCCAGATCCGCCTGGAAGCGAACCCCGACTACTTCCTGGGCAAGCCGAAGATCGGCGAGATCATCTTCCGGATCATCCCGGACGGCAACACGCTCGCGACGCAAGTGCAGACGCACGAGGTCGACATCGGCTGGAACCTTCCGGCCGGCCAGTACGATCGCATCAAGGGGTTCAGCGGCGTCACGACGATCGTACCCGTGGTCTACATCTTCGACCATCTCGACTTCAACCTGACGCGCCCGCTCTTCCAGGATGTGCGCGTCCGGCGCGCGCTGACGTACGCGCTCGACCGCGCGACGATGCTCGACAAGATCCAGCACAACCTCGGCGAGCTGTCCGATACGTTCATGGACCCGACACTCTACAAAGACGCGGTCGACCCGACCGTGATGAAATACCCGTACGATCCCGCGCGTGCCAAGGCGCTGCTCGACGAGGCGGGCTGGACGGTCGGACCGGACGGGATTCGCACGAAGAACGGCAAGCGGCTCGCGTTCCAGCTCTCCACGCAGGTCGAGTCGTCGACCGCGCACCTCGTGCAGACGCAGGCCCAGGTCTACTGGAAGGCGATCGGCGCGGACGTCGAGATCAAGAACTACCCGAGCGTCTCGTACTTCGACCAGACGACGAACGGTATTCTCGCGGGCGGCAAGTTCGACGTCGGCATGTACGCCTGGTCCGGCGCGGCCGAGGTCGATCAGAGCGCGATCTACTCGGGTCACTTCATGCCGCCGCACGGGCAGAACTATCCGCACTGGCAGAACCTGCGCGCGACCGCAGCGATGGACGACGCGAACCTGAGCATCGACCCGAAGAAGCAAGTCGACGACTACAAGATCGTGCAGCAAGAGTTCGCGAAGGACGATCCGTCGATCATCCTGTGGTTCCGCAAGCTCGTGATCGCCACGCCGAGCGATTTGAAAGAGTTCACGGCGACGCCGGTGATCCTGACGCCGTTCTGGAACCCTTCGGTCTACCATTTCTGACCGTCGCGCAATCGCAGTCGCGCTCGCGCTCGCCGCGTCCGCGGCGCTGCCGGGCGCGTCCGGCGCGCAAGGGCGACATCCGTACACGATCCCGCACGTCTTACGCTACGCGACGGGCGAGGATATCGTCGGCCTCAATCCCCATCTGAACTCGCAGCTCGTCGTCACGTACATGGGCTCGCTGGCGATGGCGTGGCTGGTGCGCTACGATGCGCACGACCGGCCCATCCCCGAGCTGGCGACGGCCGTTCCCTCGCGCGCCAACGGCGGCGTCTCCGCCGACGGCAAGACGATCACGTACCACCTGCGGCGCGACGCGCGCTGGTCGGACGGCGTGCCGTTCACGGCAGACGACGTGCGCTTCTCGGTCGACGTCGTGCGCAATCCCGCCAACAACGAGCTGACGCACGTCGGCTTCGATCTGATCGACCGCGTCGACACGCCCGACCGTTACACCGTGGTGTTCCGGCTCAAGCGGCCGCACGCGGGCTTCTACGTGAACTTCTTCGGCTCGGCGTTCGCGCAGCCGTGCATCCTGCCCAAGCATCTCCTGGACCACGAGAAGACGATCAACGAGGCGTCGTACAACGCGCTGCCGGTCGGGATCGGGCCGTTCAAGTACGCGTCGTGGAAGCGGTCCGACAGCGTCGAGCTGGTCCCCGACCCGCTCTACTTCGGCCGCAAGCCCAAGCTCGAGCGCGTCATCTTCAAAGTCGTGCCCAACCGCGACACGGTGCTCACCCAGCTCACGACGCACGAGATCGATCTGTGGCTGCCCGTGCCGGCGGCATATTACGACCGCGTGCGCAGGCTCCCCGGCGTGCAGATCCTGCGGCGGCCGGGGTACGGTTACAACCACATCGACCTCGAGATGCAGCACGGCGCATTGCGCGATCCGGTCGTGCGGCGTGCGCTGCGCCTCGCGACCGACCGCGCGACGATCCTGGCGAAGGTTCGGCACGGGGTCGGCACCCTCGCTGAAACCGTCATCCCGCCGGCGCATCGCTTCCACCTGGACGTGCCGCTCATTCCGTTCGACACCGCGGCGGCGAACACGCTGCTCGACGCCGCGGGCTGGCGGCGCGGCGCCGACGGCATCCGCGCGAAGAACGGCGACCGGCTCGCCTTCTCGTTCGCGATCGGCACGGGCTTGCCCGACACCGATGAGATCGTCGAACTCCTCCGGGCGAACTGGGCGCAGATCGGCGCAACGTTCGAGCTGCGCAAGTATCCGTCGCCGCTGTTCTTCGCGCCCGCGCAGACCGGCGGCATCATCTACGGCGGCAAGTACGACGCGACAATCTTCGCTTGGATCCTCGGCCCGAACGCCGACCTCACCAACCTGTTCGCGTGCGACCGCTTCCCGCCCAAAGGAACGAACGTGCCGCGCTTCTGCGACCGCGACGTCGACCGCGCGCTGGTGCGCTACGATGCAACGTACGACGAAGCGGGCCAGCGCGCGGCGCTGCGCTTCGTGCAAGAACGTCTGCTGCGCGACGTCCCGACGATCGTGCTTGACGCGCGCGAGGACGTGTTCGCGTTCAACGACGATCTCCATGGATTCCGGCCCAACCACGTCACCGCGTTCGACGATCTCGTCGACGCCGACATCTGACAAAGTCAAATTCGTTTGAGGAGCGTACCGGTGAAAAAAGCTCTGGCGACCATCGCGGCGTGCATGCTGCTCGCGGCGTGCACGAAGACGAACGAGGTGGCGACGACCGGTCAGGTCGCCGGCGCGTCCGCCGGCCCGCACAACGGCTACACGATCCCGCACACGCTGCGAATCGGCGACACGCAGGACTTCGACAACCTCAACCCCCACCTCTCGACGTCGCTGATCCTCGGAAATCTCAGCTCGCTCACGATGGCGTGGCTGGTGCGGTACGACGCGCACAACGAGCCGACGCCCGAGCTCGCGACCGAGGTTCCGACCGAAGCGAACGGCGGGATCGCGAAGGACGGCCTTTCGATCACCTGGCACCTGCGCAAGGGCGTCAAGTGGTCGGACGGCGCACCGTTCGACGCCGACGACGTCGTGTTCTCGACGAACGCCGTCAACAACCCGAAGAACAACGAAGTGGGCCGCGACGGGTGGGATCTGATCAAGAAGATCGACGAGCCGGACAAGTACACCGTCGTCTTTCATCTCAAGCGGCCCTACTCGGGCTATCTGCCGTCATTCTTCGGCTCCGCCGGCGCGAACCCGTGCATCATACCGAAGCACATCCTCGGTAACCTGCCGAACATCAACACCGCGCCGTATAACAGCAAGCCGGTCGGCATCGGCCCGTTCCGCTACGCCGCGTGGGTGCGCGGCGACCACATCGTCCTCGAAGCCAACCCGTACTACTGGCGCGGCCAACCCAAGATCAAGACCGTGATCTACAAGGTGATCCCGGACCGCAACACGCTGCTCACGCAGTTGCAGACGGGTGAAGTCGACATGTGGACGTTCATTCCGGCGGCATTTGCCGGACGCGCGATCGCACTCCCGAACGTCGCGCATACGCGCGGGCCGAGCTACCTCTATACGCACGTCGACTTCAACACCAGCCACCCGGTGCTGCGGGAGAAGGCGGTACGCGCCGCGCTGCGGCTCGCGACCGACCGGCGCACGATCCTCGAAAAGGTCAGCCACGGCATCGGGATCCTGCAAGAAGGCGCGATAACCCCGGCGAGCCCGTTGCACGTCGCTCTCCCGGAAATTCCGTACGACGTGACGCAGGCGAACAAGCTGCTCGACGATGCCGGCTGGGTTCGCGGAAGTGACGGAGTCCGCGCCAAGAACGGCGTTCGGCTCGACCTCGATGTGGCAACGATTTCCGGCAACCAGGACGTCGACGCGCGGATCGAGCAGTTGCGCAGCGAGTGGCAGCAGATCGGCGTGAAGATCACGCCGAAGCACTACAACTCAGCGCTCTTTTTTCAAGTGACCGGCGGAATCATGTACGGCGGAAAGTGGGACGTCACGACGTTCGCGTGGCAAATGACGCCCGATGCCGACCTCAACCCCGAGAACTCGTGCGACCTGTTCCCGCCGAACGGCCAAAACATCACGCGGCTGTGTGACCGGCGGCTCGAGAAGTACTTGCAGCTTCAGAAGCGGACGTACAGCGAGGAGGCGCGCAAACCGATCGTCGCCGAGGCCGAGAAAGTGATCGACGAAGACGTCCCGTACGAGGTTCTGTACGTGAACGAGGACATCCACGCGTTCAACTCGGACCTGATGAACTGGCATCCGAACAGCACGACCCCGTTCGACGATTTCATGAACGTCGACATCTAGTGGGTTCAGCCTGCGGCTGAACCCTTCGCGGTCCTCGCTTCGCTGCGGTCCGCCCTCCTTCGTGAACGGATAATCACTGCGGCCAAAATCACGCAACCCGCGAGCGGCAGCGCGCGCAGCGCGCCCCACGCGGGCTGCCGCACGGCGAGGCCCGCGGCGCGCTGCTCGCCGGCCCACACCGCGCTCGCATCCGCGGCCGCCGGCGCGCGGTAGCCCGCAGGCAGCGCGTCCGGCCAGATCGGGGCGGGAAACGCGCGGCCGAGCGGCAGGGCGACGCACGCCAGCGCGACGAGCGCAACGAACGGCGCGAGGTCCGCGCGCGTCGCGCGCGCACCTCTGCCGCACACGGTGAAGGCGCAGCCGAGCGCGATGCCGAGCGCGACGATCTGCGCCGCCGCGGCGGGCCGCTGCGCCGCGCCGAACCAGTCGACGCAGATCAGCGCCGCCGCGACGCCGGTCCAGCCACGCGCGGCACCCTGGGTGCGCAGCGCCAGCACGATCAGCGGAACGAGCTCGACGACGAAGTCGTGCTCGTGAAAGAACGGCAGCGCGAGCGGCGACGCGGCGAGCGCGAGCAGCGCCCCGTCGCGCGCGCCGAGGCGGTTGCGAACCGTTGCGACGGCGACCGCGGCGACCGTGACGATCGCGCACGCGATGCCGATCGCGATCGCCGGCGCCGGGGCCGCCCCGAGCGCCCACGCGATCGCTGCCGGCGTGTGCTGGATCGTGACGAAGCGCTCGGCCGTCGCGTGCTCGCGGAGCCGGTGGACGTAGCCGAGGAAACCGTCGCCGCCGCCGCCTGCAGCGAACGTCAGCGCGGCGAACGCGAGGGCCGCGGCCGTCGCCGACAGCAGCGCGACGCGATCGCGCATCCGCGCGAGCAGCGCGAGCGCGAGGTTCGGTTGCAGCCCGGCGATCAGCGTCGCGATCGCGCCGCCCGCGATCGCGCGGCGATCGTAGGCGACGAGCGCGCACGCGATGCCTGCCGCCGAGAGCATCGCGGCTTGACCCAGCGCGAGGGCGCTGGCGACCGGCCCGCTCGCAATCGCCAGCAGCGTCGCGCCGGCGATCGCAGACGCGCCGCGTCCGCGCGCGAGCGCGATCGACGCGAGCACGAGCCCGCCGAACGCCGCGATCAGCAGCGCGGTCCATACGCGCATCGCGACGAGATACGGCAGCCGTGCGAGCGCGCCGAACAGCGGCAGCGCGGCGGCGGGACCGACGTAGGGCAAGAGCTCGTCGCGCGACGCGTCGACGCCTTCGATCGCGCGTTCCGTGCGCCACACGTCGCGCGACCACGGGTCGCCGCCCGCGTTCCACGTCGCGCCCGCCGCGTAGTACGCCTCGAAATCGCGCGCGAACGGCCCTTGCGTCGGCGGCGGCCGGAACGGCGTGAACGCCAGCACGATGGCGGCCACCGCGCCGGCGGCGGCGGCGTTACGTCGCAGCGTAGAGCCCGAGGCGCTCGATCCGCCCGCCGTTGCCCATGACGTACGCGACGCCGCCGGGAAAGCGCGCTTCGAATGCATCGGCATACACGACCGGTGCGGGACCGCCGACGGCGACGACGTAGCGCTCGTCGAGCGACGCGAGCGCCGCGCCCAGCGCGACGTCGCCCGGCGACAGCCGAAATGCGCCGTAGTCGCGCGCGGCCAGCCCGGGCGCGCGATCGGCCTTCGGCAGGTAGTACTCGAGCGCGACGAGCGCGGCGTCCGCGTAGAACAGGCTCAAGAAGTAGCGCCGCCCGTCTTCGCGCGCGGCGTACGTGTGCCAGCCGCGCATCGGATACGAGAACGCGACGCCGAAGGCGCGCTCGACGTCGGCGCGCGTCGTCGTGCCGAGCGTGAAGACGTGGCGTTCGTTGGCCAGCACGACGGGCCGGTCGAGCGGCGCCGGCGGAACGTTTGGTCGCGCACGGCCCGCCTCGTAGACCTGCGCGAGGATCTCAACCGCGCGCTGCATCGCGAAGTCGGGCGCAACCGGCTCGTCGTCGCGACCGCTCATCCGCGCGGCGTTATGATGTGCGTCGCCGCGGAACCGGCCACCGCGATCGCGATCAGCGCGAAGTATGCGACGGCGAGCGTCCCGCGCTGGCCCGGCGACGCGATCTGGGTGAGCGGGTCGACCTGCCCGCGCCACGCGGCGATCCCGCGCGGCACCGATGAGACGACCACGAAGATCAGGATCAGCAGCGTGAACGGCGTGAAGTGTCGGAACACGACGACCCAGCCCAGCAGCAGCGCGACGCCGACGAGCCAGATGCGGCCGTCGATCGCGCCGGCGACGCGCCCGCCGTCGAACGGGAACGCCGGGATGAGGTTGAAGAGGTTCAAGAAGAAGCCGACGTACGCGGCTGCGATCCAAAATTGCTCGCCGGTCGCGATCCCGTAGCCCCAGCACACGGCCGCGGCGGCGACGCCGAATACCGGCCCCATCAGCGCGGCGATCGCGTTGCGCGCGGGGTCGGCCGTCATCGGCGAGCTCACGAACGCGCCGAGTCCGGGGATGAACAGCGGCAGCGAGACGGCCGTCCCGAAGTTGCGGAACGTCAGGAAATGGCCCATCTCGTGCACGAGGATCAGCAGCACGAAGACGACGGCGAACTTCCAGCCGAAGAACCACGCGTAGAACCAGATCGACAGGAACATCGAGCCGAAGCTCAACAGGAGCTTCGGCGCCAGGATCAACCACTTCAAGCTGAACGCCAGGGCCAGAAACGTCTTGAACTTGACCGCCGCGATCCCGAGTGCCACCAGGATGCCGCCCGCCGCGGGACCGCCCGGGCGTTTCTTCTGCGTCGTCGGCGCCAGCGTGAACGGTTCGTGCGGGTCCTTGTCGTGCATCAGCCGGTAGTTCTCGCTCGACCCGTCCGGCTCCGCGAGTGGCGGCCCGACCTGCCCGCAGGAGACTTGCGCTCGATCTCCTTGCACTGGACGGCGCACGACTACGATGCGGTCTTTCCGGCCTATCATTACTGCATCAGCGGAGAGCGCGAGGTCCTTGTCCACCACACGCACGATCTGCGCGAGAACATGCGCGACGTGCGTCTCGATCCGTCCCTGCCGTATGCCGCCCACACGGCCGCACGCAACTCGTGGTCGATCGGGATCGCGCTCGCGGCCATGCGCGCCGCCACGCCGTCCGACTTCGGCGCCTTCCCGCTCACCGAGCCGCAGCTCGACGCGATGTGCCGGGTCGCCGCCGCGCTGGCGTCGTGCTACGCGATCGAGGTCGCCGCGATCCGCACGCACGCCGAAGCCGCGCTGGACGACGGGTACTTCGGCGCGGGGACCGGCGACGAGCACCTGCGCTGGGACATCGCGCGCTTGCGCCCCTCGCCGGAAGCGCTGCTGCCGGCGGAGGCGACGGTGACGGGCACCTGGTTTCGCGAGCGCATCGCCGCGCTGATCGTCCGCTGACGCACGCCGACGCGCTCGCCGTCGCCGCGGCATTCGGGATCGACGTCGACGGCGCGCAGGTCACCGGCTTGGCCGGCGGCTACTCCAACGAAACGTTGCGTGTCGATGCGCGCGCCGGGCGTTTCATCGTGCGGCGCTACGGCCGCTTGCACGTGACGCGCGCCGCGATCGCGTTCGAGCACGCGGTCGTCGCGCACGCCGCCGAGCGCATGCGCGAGGTCGTCGCGCCGTTGCGCGACGCGGCGGGCCGCACGATCGCGACGCCGCCCGGCGGCGGTTCCGCCGCGGTGTTCCCGTACGTCGACGGCACGACCGGCCGGCGCGATCTCGCGACCGCCTGCGCGGCGGCGCGCGTGCTCGCGCGCTTCCACCGCGCGATGCACGACGTGCACGTCGCGGGCGGGATGCGCAGCGCGCGATTCGTCGGAACGCTCGCGTGGCTGCGCGAGCGGTTCACGCGGTTTGCCGCCGATCCGCTCGTGGCGCGCAAGCTCGACTGGGACGCGCTCGTCGCCGCGACCACCGCGGCGACCGCGCACGTCGCGCCGCGCGCGGCGGCGCTCCCGCACGTCGTCGTCCACGGCGACCCGAACCCGGGCAACGTGGTGAGCGTCAATGCGGGTGCGGTGAATGGTTTGATCGACTTCGACTTCGCCCACGACACCGAGCGCGTGTACGACGTCGGCACGCTGCTGGACGAGTTCGCCCGCGAGGCCGATGACGGACCGCTGATCCTGGCGAACGTTGCGCCGCTGCTCGCCGCGTACGCGGCCGAAGCGCCGCTGGCGCCCGACGAGCGCGAGCTCGTGCCCGAAGCGATGCTGCGCCGCGCCGCGACGCTGGTGTGGTACGTCGCAACGCGGCACGGCGAGCGCGTTTCGGGCGACATCGGCGGCGCGCCGCGCTACGCCGCGCGCGCCGCCGAGATCGTCGCGCACGCGGACGCGATTCGCGAGGCCGCGCGTGGCTAGGTTCGCGAACGCGCTGCTGTGGGCGCTGCTGGCGCTCGCCGTGGTGCTGGTGGTCGTCATGACCTGGCATCCGTGGGTGTGGCCGTGGACCGGCATTCGCAGGTAGCTCGCGGACTATCGCGGCGCCGCCGAGAACGCCGTGGGCCATGACACGCATCGTCGTGCTTGGCGGCGGGTTCGCAGGCGTCGCGGTCGCGCGGCGGCTGGAGAAGAGGCTGCGCCGCGGCGAGGCCGAGATCGCGCTGATCAGCCGCGACAACTTCACGCTGTTCACGCCGATGCTGCCCGAGGTGAGTTCCGGCGGGCTGGAGCCGCGGCACGTCGCGACGCCCGTGCGCGCGCAACTGCACCGCACCACGTTCGTGCTCGGCGAGATCGCGCGCGTCGACCTCGACGTGAAGGCGGTCGAAGCGCGCCATCCGATCACCGGCGCCGTCACGCGCCTCGAGTACGACCACATCGTGCTCGCGCTCGGCTCGGTCACGTCGACGTTCGGCATCCCCGGCGTCGCCGAGCACACGCTGCCCCTCAAAACGCTCGAAGACGCGGAGACGCTGCGCAACCGCGTCATCGCGGCGCTGGAGCAGGCCGTCGTCACGCCGCCCGGACCCGAGCGCGACCGTTTGCTCACGTTCGCCGTCGTCGGCGGCGGTTACACCGGCTGCGAGTGCGCGGGCGAGCTGGTCGATTTCTTCCATTCGATCGTGCGGTTCTACCGGCCGCTGCAGGTGCGCGACGTGCGCATGATCCTCATCGAGGCCGGACCCGCGCTGCTGCCGGATCTGCCGGCGGCAATGGGCCGCTACACGACGCGCCATCTCGCGCGCCGGCGCGTCGAGCTGATCATCGGCGACGGCGTGACGCGCATCGACCGCGGAGGCATCGCGCTGATCTCCGGCGCGCACATTCCGTCGGCGACGGTGGTGTGGAGCGCGGGCGTGCGACCGTCGCCGGTGCTGCGCGATCTTCCGGGCTGCACGCACGCGCGCAACGGCGGCCTCGTGACCAACGAAGACATGTCGGTCGCCGGCCGGCCCGGCGTGTGGGCGCTGGGCGATTCCGCCTGGATTCCGACGCGGCCGGCCGCGGCGCTGAGCGACAAAGACGCCTGGTACCCGGCGACGGCGCAGCACGCGATTCGCGAAGGCCCAACGCTTGCGGACAACATCATCGCGACGCTGCGCGGCAAACCGACGAAGCCGTTCCGCTACTCGTCGCTCGGCACGATGGCGTCGCTGGGCGGACGGCGCGGCGTCGCCGCACTGCCGGGCGGGTTCGTGCTCACCGGATTCCTGGCGTGGTTCCTGTGGCGGGGGTACTACCTCGCGCGCCTGCCGGGGCTGGACCGCCAGGTGCGGGTCGCGTTCGACTGGGCGATCGGCGTGATCTTCCCGCGCGACATCGCGGAGTTGCGGCTCTACACGGAGCGCGGCCAGATCCAAACCGAACGCGATGCAGGCCTGGCTCCGGCCGTTTCCTCCCCGCTTGACAGCGGTGCCGCTGGAGGCGTAGGCTGAAACTATGTTTTTAGTTCTTGCGGTTGCCGTCGTACCCTTCGCCTATGACGGCCAGCTCCGGGCGGGCCAGAAGCTCACGATCCGCGACGTCAACGGGACCGTGCGGGTGCGCACGGGCGACCGGCTCGCGATCCGCGCGAACAAGCACGCCGAGCGCGGCGACCCCAACGAAGTCCAAATCCACGTCGAGAACCGTGCCGACGGCATCGTCGTCTGCGTGCGCTACCCGCCCAACGCGGCGCGCGCGTGCAATGACAACTCTTCGTGGTCGAACCGCGGCTCGCACAACGATACCGCCGTCGACTTCGACATCACCGTTCCGCACGGGATCACGCTCGACGCGAACTCCGTCAACGGCGCCGTCGACGCGATCAACGACGGCCCGACCGAGGCGGCGTCGGTCAACGGCAACGTGCGCGTCGAAGGCCGGGACGTGCGCCGCGCGGCGTCGGTCAACGGTTCCGTCGAGGTGCACGTGCTCGACCGCGTTCGCGGCACGCTCGACGCGAAGACGGTGAACGGCTCGATCGACGTGTCGCTGCCGCCCGGCAGCGGCGTCAGCCTGGACGCGCACACGCTCACCGGCGGCATCAGCGCCGACGGCATCACGGTGGACCGTCCGCGTTACGGGCCGGGAGCGACCGCCCGCGGTACCCTCGGCGACGGCGCGCTGCACATCGACGCAAGGACGATCAACGGCTCGATCACACTCCACCGCTAACGCGCGCGACTAGCTCACCCACGCATCGTCGGGGCCTTCGTACGTGTTGCCGTAGAGTGTCATGGCTTCCGGGTACGGCTCCGCCTCGACTTCGTCGGTGGTGCGGTTGACGAGCTCGGTGATCTCGCGCCTGATCGCCTTGACGTCGTCGTCGGTCAGCACGTTGTGTGCGAGCAAGTATTTCTCGAACTTCGGCACCGGGTCGTTGGGACGGTGCTCAGACACTTCTTCGCGCGTGCGATACGTGCGGTCGTCATCGTCGGTGGTGTGCGAGAGGAAGCGGTAGCACATCGACTCGACCAGCACCGGGCCGCGGCCCGCCGCGGCGTGTTCGCGCGCGTCGCGCACCGTGCCGTACACGGCGATCGGGTCGAAGCCGTCGCACGTCACGCCCCGGATCCCGTAGCCAGCCGCGCGCGTCGCGACGCTGGTCACGCGCATCTGCTTGCTGATGTGGGTCGAGATCGCCCACTGGTTGTTCTCGCACAGGAAAACGACGGGCAGCGCGTGGACCGCGGCGAAGTTCATCGCTTCGTGCCACTCGCCTTCGGACGTCGAGCCGTCGCCGAATTGGCAGAACACGACACAGTCGGCGGCACTACGGCGCTTCAGCGCCCATGCTGCGCCGACGGCGTGCGAGCAGTGCGCGGCGATGATCGACGAGATCGACGCGATGCCGAGCGCGCGCGCCGTGACGTGGTTGATGATCGAACGGCCGCCGGTCGTGTCCTTCGCGCGCGCGAGCTGCGAACGGAAGAGGTCGGTGAGCGGAAACCCGCACGAGAGGATGATGCCCGTGTTGCGATAGTACGGGTAGAGCAGGTCCTTGCCGCGCTGGAACGCGAGCCCGGTTCCCGCCTGCACCGCTTCGTGGCCCTCGGAGCCCATCGCGATGCCGATCTTCCCTTGCCGGTTGAGCTGAAAGCCGCGCGTGTCGACCGCTCGCTGCGTCACCATGTCGCGGTAGAGCTTGAGCAGCTGGTCGCGGGAGAGCGCGGGTGCCTTCGCGGTCGTCGTCGCCATCGCGGCAAGCTTACCCCGCCGGGAGTCGCGCCCCTACCGAAGGTTCGGGCGGGGAACGGCGGCGCGCAATCGGAAGCACGCGCGTGATGCGTACCGGACCTCTCTTCGCCGCCGTCGCGCTGCTCGCGACGGCGCTGCCTTTCACGTTCGCGCCGCTCGGCGCGGTGCCGAGCACGAGCACGGCGCCGGGATCGCCGCGCAAGCCCGTTCCGAAGCCGGCGGCCAGCCCCACGCCGGGTCCCGACACGGACGGCGTGAAGTTTCGCGCGATCGGGCCGGCGACGTCGGGCGGGCGCGTGCCGGCGGTCGCGGGCAGCGATCGCGACCCCGCGCTGTACTACGTCGGCGGCGCGGGCGGCGGCGTGTTCAAGTCGAGCGACGGCGGGACGTCGTTTCAACCGGTGTGGACCGGCGCGTCGAAGTTCGGTGCGATCGGCGCGATCGCCATCGCGCCCGGCGATGACAAGACGGTATGGGTCGGCACGGGCGAGACGAACCCGCGCAACGACGTGTCGTACGGCGACGGCGTGTGGGTCACGCACGACGGCGCGAAGCATTGGACGCACGCGGGCCTCGGCGACACGTCGACGATCGCGAAGATTTTGGTCGATCCGAAGAACGCCAAGCGCGCGATCGTCGCGGCGCTCGGCGATCCGTGGAAGGACAGCGCCGCGCGCGGCGTCTACGTGACCGACGACGGTGGCCGTACGTGGAACAAAACGCTCTACGTGGGCCCCGCCAGCGGCGCGGCCGACCTCGCGTGGAATCCGAAGCAGCCGCGAACGGTGTTCGCCGCGATCTGGCAGTTCCGGCGCGAACCGTGGATCGCGACGAGCGGCGGCCCCGCCGACGGGCTCTATCGCTCGCGCGACGGCGGCCGCACGTGGTCGAAAATTCATGGTCACGGTTTTCCGAGCGACACGCTAGGGCGCATCGGCGTCGCGGTCGCGCCGAGCGATCCCAAGCGCGTGTACGCGGTGATCCAGTCGGCGCAGGGGACGGTGTGGCGTTCCGACGACGGCGGCGACTCGTGGCAGCGCGTCTCCGGCAACACGCTGCCCGAACAGCGGCCGTTCTACTTCAGCCATATCGCGGTCGATCCGCGCAACGCCAAGCGCGTGATCTCGGTGTCGATGTACCTCACGCTGTCCAAAGACGGCGGCCGCACGTGGAAGCACCAGACCGGCGCGGTGCACGTCGACAACCACGTGCTGTGGTGGTCGGCCGACGGCACGCGCCTGATCGAAGGCAACGACGGCGGCGTGATCCTCAGCCGCAACGGCGGTGACTCGTGGGCGTTTCTCGACCGCATCCCGCTCGCACAGATCTACCACGTCGGCTTCTCCGACGAGAAGCCGTACTTGATCTGCGGCGGGCTGCAGGACAACAGCTCGTGGTGCGCCCCGACGACGTCGCGCAACGGAATCGGCCTCATCAACCGCGATTGGTTCGCGATCGCCGGCGGCGACGGGATGTACGCGATCCCGGATCCCGTCGACCCGAATTATCTGTGGACGAACACGCAGGACGGCGTTCTCGGCATCTACGACCAGAAGGCGCGACAGAGCGTCGACGTGTCGCCGTATCCCGTCGACGTGTTCACGTCGCGCACGTCGTTCGCGGACGCGAAGTACCGCTTCAACTGGAACGCGCCGCTCGCGTTCTTGCCGCAGGACGGGCACGTCGCGTACTTCGGCGGCAACGTCGTGTTCAAGACGGCCGATCGCGGCCGCCACTGGACGCCGATCAGCCCGGACCTGACGCGCAACGAGAAAGCGCACCAGCGCCCCTCGGGCGGACCGATCAATCTCGACGTGTCCGGCGCGGAGTACTACGACACGACGCTCGCGCTCGCGCCGTCGCCCAAGGACGCGAACCTGATCTGGGCGGGCACGGACGACGGTTTCGTGCAGCTCACGCGCGACGGCGGCGCGCACTGGACCAACGTCACGCCGCCGAGCTGGCCGAAGTACGGCCGCGTCGAGGTGATCGAGGCGAGCCCGCACGCTGCGGGAACCGCGTTCACGCTGCTCGACCGGCACGATTTGGGCGACCGCCGCCCGTACGCGTTCGTGACCGACGACTACGGCGCGACGTGGCGTTCGATCGCGGCGAACTTACCGCTCGACGCGCCGGTGCGCGTCGTTCGGCAAGATCTGCGCGAGCCGAACCTGCTGTATGCGGGCACCGAGAACGCGCTGTGGATCTCGTACGACCGCGGCGGGCGATGGGAACGCTTGCAGGCCGGTTTCCCGGTCGTGCCGGTGTACGACATCCACGTACATCCGACGGCGAACGATCTGCTCGTCGCGACGCACGGCCGCGGCTTTTTCGTGCTCGACGATCTCTCGGCGCTGCAGCAGCTCGCCGCCGCGCGGCGTGCGGGCGTGCAGTTCTTCCCGGTGCGCGACGCGGTGCTGTGGGCAGGCTGGCCGTCGATCGAGACCGGTGACGGCAACGCGTTGCCCGCGAACAACTTCTCCGGTCCGAACGCGCCGGCCGGCGCGGTACTGACGTTCTACCAGCGCACGAAGGCAAAAGAACGCCCCTGGTTCGAGATCGCCGACGCGAGCGGCAAGCCCGTGCGCACGCTGCGCGGGCAGGTGCCGTTCGACCGCGCCGACCCGCCGAAGGAAGAGCGCGCGAAGTGGTACGTCAGCAACGACGTGGGGCTCAACCGCATTACGTGGGACGGCAACGAGGACGGACCGACCCGGTGGCTCGGCACGAGCTTCCAGAATGCCGGGCCCGGCACGGGCCCCGAGGCGCTGCCGGGCACGTACACGGCGCGGCTGCACGTCGACGGCAAGATCTTCGATCAGCCGTTCACGCTCGCGGACGATCCGTTCAGCCCGTGGACGGCCGATCAGCGCAGCGCGCGACACGCATATCTCGCGACGGGGTTCCGCTGGATCGACGGGCTGGACCGCGCGCTCAACGAGATCACCGCGCGGCTCAAGAAGTCGCCGCCGCCGGCGCAGCGCGCGCGGCTGGTCGCGCTACGCGACGAGCTGACGTCGAACTCGCTGCACGACGAGGACTCGATCGGGCGCCCCGACCGCATCCGCGAGCGCGTGTTCGGCGCGATTTTCGCGATCGGCGGTTCGCTGCAGCCGCCGTTCGAACAGCACCAGGCGGCACTCGACGCGCTCAAGTGGGATGTCGGTATCGCGTACGCGCACATCGCCGCCGTGCTGGGCCCGGACTTCGCCAAGACGCTCGGGATGCGAAAGTTCGACCCCCCGGCGAACGCGATCATCGTCATGCCGATGCCTTCGCCCTCACCGTGAGCATGGAACCCCGCAAGCCGTACGACATCGACTCGCTGACCGACGTCGCCCTGCGCGTCTTCGCAGACCGCGGCTACGACGGTGCATCGATGGACGACGTCGCGCGCGCGGCGGGGATCACGAAGGCATCGATCTACCACCACGTCAGCGGCAAGGAAGCGCTGCTCGAGCGCGGCTTGGGGCGCGCGCTCGACGCGCTGTTCGCGATCCTCGACGAGCCGGCGGCGCGCGAGGAGTCCGATGGACGCAAGGGACGCGCGAGCGAGCGGCTCCGCCACATCGTGGGGCGCGTGGCGGAGACGACGATGCACTTGCTGCCCGAACTCACGGTGCTCTTTCGCATCCACGGTGCGTCCAAGAGCGAGCGCAACGCGGTCGAACGGCGGCGCGCGTTCGACCGGCTCGTCACGGACATCATCGCGCAGGCGCAACGCGACGGCGACGTGCGCCGCGACCTCGAGCCGCGGCTCGTCGCGCGCTTGATCTTCGGGATGTCCAACTCCGTCGTCGAGTGGTACCGCCGCGGCTCTTTGTCGCGCGAAGCGATTGCAGCCGCCGTCACGGCGCTCGCCTTCGACGGCATCACCGCGCGCTGACGGCTACGAGCCGCGACGTTCCAGCAGCGCCGCGATCTGATGCTCGAGCGCGCTGACGCGCAGCACGATCCCGTCCGCGCCGTCTTGCGCTTGCGCATCGTCGGCGACGCCGTTCGCGAGATACCAGGCGTCGGTGCCCAGCTCTTTGGCGAGGCGCAAGCCGATGACGAAGCTCGCCATCTTCGTTTGGCCGCTCTCCATCTGGCGGATCGCGCCCTCGGTCACGCCGACCCGTTGCGCGAGCTGCGCGCAGCTCACCTCGCGCGCGATGCGCAGGCGCCGCAGCCGTTCGCCGTAGCCTTCCACCCGAACCCGCCTCGCCTCGGCCGCGACCGCGATCACGGCCGGCGCGGCGGCTGTGACGGCGCTCCCGGGTCGACCGGGCGCACCGTGCCCGCGGCGCGGTAGCCGCGCACGTCGTAGCGGGCGAGGATCCAGGGTCGCAGCATCGCGCGGTCCTCGCGTTCCAGGCGCTCGATCAGGCGCTGGACCTCGTGCAGGTTGGCGGGCTCGGGGCCCTGGTCTTCGGGTCGGAATCGTCGTCGCGCATCCATCGGACGCCGGCTCTTCGGCGAGGGGGCTATCGAACACCTGTTCGATTTTAGTCTTTTTGTACCTCGCCCCGCACCTCGTCGTCCGATGGGGTACGGTGGCCTGGATGGGCGAGGAACGGCACGAGCTCTGCGTGATCGGCGCGGGCACGGCGGGCTTTACGGCGGCCGAGGCCGCACGTGCCGCGGGCCGCGACTTCGTGCTGGTCACGGGCGCCGAGGAACTGGGCGGGACGTGCATCTTGCGGGGCTGCATGCCGGCCAAGGTGATCCTCGCCGCGTCGCAGATCGAGGGTGAGGTGCGCAAGGCGCACGACGTGGGCGTCGATACCGCCGCCGTGAAGATGGATCTGCCGGCGATCATCCGCCGCAAGCGCGCGCTGGTCGACTACTTCGCCGAAGATCGCGTGCACGATCTCGCGGAGTACCCGCTCGTGCGCGGCGACGCGCGCTTCGTCGCGGCCGACGCGATCGTCGTCGGCGAGCGCGGTAACACCGCCAAGCGCCGCATCACGGCCGAGCGGTTCATCATTGCGACCGGCTCCGCGGTGATTCCGCCGCCGATCGACGGGCTCGACGGCGTGCGGACCGTCACGAGCACGGGCGTGCTGGAGATGACGCACGCGCCGCGCTCCGTCGCGATCCTCGGCGGCGGTCCGATCGGCTGCGCGTTCGCGCAGTTCTTCGCGCGGCTCCACGCGCGCGTAACGCTGTTTCAAGACGCGCCGGAGCTGCTGCGCAACGACGATCCCGACGTCGGCGCCGCGGTGCGCGCGGCGCTCGAGCGCGACGGCGTCGAGGTCGTGCTGGACGCGGACGTGCACCGCGCCGCGCGTGACGGCGACGTGACCGTGCTGTTCGCGGACACGGCGCGCGGCGCGCACGGCGCACGCTGCGAGGTGGTGATGCTCGCGACGAACCGGCGCCCGCGCGTGGGCGGGCTCGATCTCGCGACCGGTGGGATCGAGGGTGATTCCGCGCGCGGCGTCGTCGTCGACGCGGCGCTGCGCAGCGTCTCGAACCCGCGCGTCTTCGCGGCGGGCGACGTGCTCGCGCGCCGCTCGCTGGTGCACGCCGCCGCGTACGCGGGCCGGCTCGCGGCAACCAACGCGTTCGCCGCCGAACCGGTCGACGCGGATTGGCGGCGGTGGGAGTCGCACGCTATCTACACGCAACCGCAAGTCGCCGTCGCCGGGCGCACGGAGCGCCAGTGCCGCGCGGACGGCATCGCCGTTCGCGTCGCCACGGTGCCGGCCAGCGAGGTCGGCAAAGCGCTCGTGTCCGAGCAGACGGAGGGCTTCGTCAAGATGCTCGTCCGGCGCGACGACGATCGCGTCGCCGGCATCGCGATCGTCACCGACGATGCGATCGACCTCGTGGGCGAAGCGATCGCGCTGATCGACCGCGGCGCAACCGCGCGGGAGATCGCCGACATGCCGCACCTGCACCCGACGATGAGCGAGCTGCTCGCGCGCGTCGCGGAGAAGCTCTGCTAGGGCGATTCTGATAAAGTGTCCGTTCTCGGGCGATTTCCCTCGCCACGATGCCCGAGAACGGTGACTTGTTCAAAGGCGCCCAAGCCGCTCAAGTGCCGGCACGCGCTGCCGATACCATTACCGGGCGAGCGGCCGTGACAGACGACCGTTCGTTTCACACGGGTGTCGGAGGCCAGAGAGAACGTACGATGAGCAACGCAGTTTTGACGGACGCGGACAAGAGCGCGCTCAAGCAGCAGATCACGGCGGCCATCGCCGCGCACCACGCCTGGATGGGGCGGCTGCGCACCGCGGCGGAGTACGGCCGCAGCAGCGTCGACGTGGCGACGACCGCCAAGGAAGACGCGTGCCCGATCGGGATCTGGCTGACGCGCGACATCTCGCCGTCGCTCAAGGTCCGGCCGCTGTACGCGCGCTCGCGCACGCTCCACGCGCAGTTCCACAAAGAGGCCGCCCGCGTGCTGACGCTCGCGCTCGCGCGCGACCCGCGCGCGAAGAGCGAGCTGGCCGAAGGCACGTTCGCGCAAGTCGCGGGCGAGCTGCGCCACACGCTCTACGACTGGCTCGGCGAAGTCGGCTGAGCGGGAGATTGATCCGAGGCTGATTCCGGGTATACTCATTCCCTGACCGACCATTCGGTAGGGAGAGGACCACGCCCCATGGCCTTGATCGCGCAGCACCAGAACGAGCTCGTCATCCCCGCAACCGGCTTCGCGCCGTTTCCGGAGGTGCCGCAGCCCAACATCTTCCCGATGGAGTGGCGGGTCGAGACGCCCAAGCTCGCCGAGCTCTACGAGCGCGCGAAGCGGCACGTGTGGAACCCGTCGGACTTCGCGTGGGACACGCTGCGCCCCGAAGACTTCACCGAAGAGCAGCGGCTCGGGATCATGTACTGGTACGCGGTGCTCGCGAACTTCGACGGCTCGGGGCCGGCCGTGTTCGCGAAGGCGACGATCCACGCGTTCGAGACGCATCAGGAAGATCCGATCCGCAAGTGTTTCTTCTCGATCACGCACGACGAGATGAACCACGAGGAAGTCTGTCAGCGCGCGATTCAGAAGCTGGTGCCGGGCGGCCCGCTGGACTTCGCGGCCACCAGCGATCTCGCGAAAGCCGCGCAGAACAACATCGGCTGGCTCTACCACAACGGCGGCCGGTATTGGTCCGGCTACAGCGCCTCGCTCGCGAAGTATCCGCTGAGCGTTCTGTTCACCTCGTTCATGATGGGCGAGGTCGCGTCGTCGACGCTCTTTTTCGGGATGTCGAAGAAAGCGACGCACCCGCTCTTCAAGGAGATCTTCAAGAAGGTCGGACAGGACGAAGCGCGCCACCTCGCGATCTGCCTGACCGTGCTCGAGCGCGACTGGCCCGGACTCTCCGACGAGTACAAGACGATGATCACGAAGCAGCTGCGCGCGGGCTTCGTGTTCCTCAGCATGATCCTGTGGGAGCCGCCCAACCAGTTCTGGGATATCCCGGACTATTTTCTCCCGAACCATCGCGTGCTCGTGCAGCACGCGCGCGACGCGGGACTCGGCGTGCTGACCTACGACGAGCAGGCGGAAAACTGGAAGACGGCGCTGGCGCGCGTGCGCGCGATCGTCGGTGAGTGGGGGATCGAGTTCCCCGCGATCCCCGAGCTCGACCTCGACGGCGTCGACGTCGGCCACATCGGCCCCGAAGACATCATCCCTGTGTTCTGAAGGCCTCAGAGCCGAACGGCGAGGACCAAGACGACCGCGACGGTGATGAGGATCGGCAGCGTCGCGCGCCACGTGCGGGCGGGCGCGATGCGATAGCTGATCTTGCGCGCGAGCTCGATCTGCCGGTCGATGATCCATCCGGCGAACCACGCGACCTCGGCGATCGTGAGGAACGCGAGCGCGAGCAGCAGGTGGAGGCGTTCCTCCGGCGGGTCGAGCAGGAGCGCCACGCCGAGGATGACGAGGATCGCGACGAGGATGCCGGGCGCAAGCCACAGCACCGCCTTCGGACCCGATCGCTTCGAGGGGCGCCCATCGATCCGGATGCGCAGCGGAATGCGCTTGGGGACCGACGGATAGCGCCGCGCGACGTGCCGGATCAGGAGCAGTGTGGCCGCGACGGCTATCCCGTACGCGATCGGAAGGATCACCATCGCGAATACCGCACTCGATCGCGCGGAGTTACGCCGTCGGTGCGTCGGCGAAGCCGCGCATCCCGCGCGGCTCCGCGTTACGGCGTTCGACGCGATCGATGCGCGCGGCCGGCGGCGGGTTCGCAAGGACGTCGTCCACGAACGCTTCGACCACGCCGGCTTCGCCTTCCACGTCGATCTCGACGCGCGCGCCGGCGCGCACGTTGCGCACCGTTCCCGCCACGTCGTACCGGGCGGCGATCCGGAGAACGGTGTAGCGGAAACCCACACCCTGCACGATCCCACTCAGCACGACGATCGTCCTCACGAGGCGGGTACGTTCCGCGCCCGGACGTCGCACGCTTCCCGGCGGATCCCGCGGCCGGGCGCACGGTCGCTCTCGTCGACGCTTTGCGGCCGTCCCGAGGGCGCGCGGACCCCTCGCCGAACCGGCCGGTATGACCACGACCCTGGCCGCCGGCGCCGATCTGTTCGAGCGTCATCGCGAGAAGCTCGACAAGGCCCGTGAGGCGATTCGCACGCGCGCGTACTACAGCGCGTTTCCCGAGAGTCCGAGCGGCAGAATCTACGGCGAGACCGCAGCCGCTGACGGAAAGGCGGCGTTCGACGCGCGCCTCGCCAAGCCGTTCGCGCTCGAGCAGCCGTCGAGCGGTGAAGCGGCCGCCAGCGAACGTTCGCCTTACGGCATCGCGCTGGGCGTTCGCTATCCTGCGGCCGACGTCGACGCGCTGCTGGCGGCGGCGCGAACCGCCGGCGAAGCGTGGGGCGCCGCGTCCGTCGAGACCCGCACCGGCGTCGCACTCGAAGCGCTCGCGCGGCTCAATGCGCGTTCGTTCGAGATCGGTCACGCCGTGATGCACACCACCGGCCAGGCTTTCGTGATGGCGTTCCAGGCGGGTGGCCCGCACGCGCAGGATCGCGCGCTCGAAGCGGTCGCGTACGCGTACGACGAGATGTCGCGCGTGCCCGCGAGCGTCGTATGGGAGAAGCCGGCCAAGCCCGAACCGCTGCGCGTCAAGAAGACGTACGCGATCGTGCCGCGCGGGATCGACCTCACCATCGGCTGCTCGACGTTCCCGACGTGGAACGCGTATCCGGGGATTTTCGCCAGCCTCGTCACCGGCAACGCCGTGATCGTGAAGCCGCACCCGCAGGCGGTGCTGCCGCTCGCGATCACCGTCGAGATCCTCCAGGGCGTGCTGCGCGAGTCCGGTTTCGACCCGAAGATCGTGCAGCTCGCGGTCGACACCGCCGAGAAGCCGCTCGCGAAGGTGCTCGCGCAGCGGCCGGAGATCGCGCTGATCGACTACACCGGCTCGACCGAGTTCGGCGACTGGATCGAGCAGAATTCGCGCGCTCTGGTCTACACCGAGAAGGCCGGCGTCAACAGCGTCGTGATCGACTCGACCGGCGATGTGAAAGGGATGATCCGCAACCTCGCGATGTCGCTCTCGCTGTACTCCGGCCAGATGTGCACGACACCGCAGAACCTCTTCGTGCCCCAGGACGGGATCACGGCCGGTGACGAGCGGCTGACGTTCGACGAGGTGGTCGCGGCGCTGGTCAACGGGATCGACGGGCTGCTCGGCGACCCCGAACGCGCCGCCGGGGTGCTCGGCGCGATCGCGACCGACGGAACCCTGCGCCGCATCGACGAGGAGAACGCGAAGCCGGGCGTGGTGCGCGCGAGCGCGCCGCTGACGAACCCGGAGTTCCCGGATGCGCGCGTCCGCTCGCCGCTGGTCGCGGTGGTGGACGCCGCGGACCGCGAACGGTACGACCGCGAGGCATTCGGCCCGATCGCGTTCGTCGTGCGCACCGCCGATACCGACGAGTCGCTGCGGCTGGCGACCTCTGAAGCGCAGCGTCGCGGTGCGATCACCGCGATCGTCTACTCGACCAGCGAGGACGTGCTCGCGAAGGCCGAGCGCTGGGCGCGCGACGGCAAGGTGAACCTCGCGGTGAACCTGACCGGGTCGCTGCTGGTGAATCAGTCGGCCGCGTTCAGCGACTACCACGTGACCGGCGGGAACCCGGCCGGCAACGCGTCGCTGACCGACGCCGCGTTCGTCGCGAACCGCTTCCGCATCGTCGAAACCCGCACGCCGGTCGCGTGAGCGCGGTCGAGCTGAGCGGCGACGCGCTCGCACAGGCGTGTGCCCAGGCGCTGCTGTCCCGCGACGCGGCGTCCCGGTCGCTCGGCATCGCGCTCGAGGGCGCGCGTCCGGGCTGGGCGCGCGTCTCGCTGCGCATCACCGAGACGATGGTCAACGGCCATGCGATCGCGCACGGCGGCGTGACGTTCACCCTGGCCGACTCCGCGTTCGCGTTCGCGTGCAACTCGCGCAACGAGCCGAACGTGGCGCTCCAAGCCTCGATCTCGTACATCAACGCCGCGCGGCTGGGCGACGTGCTGATTGCCGAGGCGCAGGAGCGTTCGTCGAAAGGCCGTACCGGCGTGTACGACATCACGGTCACGCGCGGGGACGGCGAGCTCGTCGCGCTGTTCCGCGGCGTATGCTATCGCATCAAAGGCACCGTACTGGAGGGCGCCGGAACCTGACTGAGGTCGAACGCGATCGCGACGGTACGCTGCGCCTGCGCGGCGGGCCGCTCGGCGAGCACGCGACGACGCTCCTCACGCTGCTCGACGATGCCGCTCGGCGCGCCCCGACGCGGGCCTTCCTGATCGAGCGCGACGGGCGCGACGTCTGGCATCAGGCTTCGTACGCGACC
>Ga0208078_1000024_pt1 | contig 57880 bp, 56 predicted proteins | sample NGESurdeep072012_3_FD_184468 | JGI IMG/M metagenome (GOLD analysis project Ga0208078, IMG submission 184468) | Arctic peat soil microbial communities from Barrow, Alaska - NGEE Surface sample 53-2 deep-072012 (SPAdes) | ecosystem: Environmental > Terrestrial > Soil > Wetlands > Peat ...
CACCTCGAACACGCCGTCGCCGACCTCGAGGATCGACACGTCGAACGTGCCGCCGCCGAGATCCCACACGAGGATCGTCTCGCTGGCCTTCTTGTCGAGGCCGTACGCGAGCGCGGCCGCGGTCGGTTCGTTGATGATGCGCAGGACTTCGAGCCCCGCGATCTTGCCGGCGTCCTTCGTCGCTTGGCGCTGCGCGTCGTTGAAGTACGCGGGGACCGTGACGACCGCTTTGGTGACGCGCTCGCCGAGATACGACGACGCGTCGTTGACCAGCTTCTGCAGGATCATCGAGCTGATCTCTTGCGGCGTGTAGTCCTTGCCGTCGATCTTGACCTTATGGTCGGTGCCCATCTGCCGCTTGATCGAGCTGATCGTGCGGTCCGGGTTGGTGACGGCCTGGCGCTTCGCCAGCTGGCCGACGAGCCGTTCGCCGGTCTTCGTGAACGCCACCACCGACGGGGTCGTGCGCGACCCTTCGGAGTTGGCGATGACGGTGGGGCTCTGCCCTTCCATCACGGCGACGACGGAGTTCGTCGTGCCGAGGTCGATCCCGACCACTTTAGCCATGAAAAATATTTCTCGCTTTCCGAGCCGCGTGGACCAGCCGTCAGGATCGCTCCAGTCGGGCCTTGCCGCTTACCGCCGCTCAAGGGGTGTGAGCCTGGAAGTCGCCCGCGGGCGACACCGCTTATGATACGTCGTTCGGGCGGTGTTGTTCCAATGTTGAACTCGCTATGGTAAACCCGCCCTGTGCCGGAAAGGTGGCACCCCTAACGGCGAGGGCGTCCGCGCAAAACGGAAGGAGGGCGCCGAGTTGGGCACCCTCCTTCGCGGTTCGGTTTGCGGTGATCTTATGGGACCTGCTGGTTGCGCAGATACTGGTCGACCGGTTGCTCGCCGAGCGTCGCCTGAACGTTCTTTTTCACGCCTTGGGACCACACGCGCAGCGTCACTTGGGTTCCCGGCTTGATCGCCGTGACCGCCGAGGTGAAATCGCTCGAGGAGTTGACCGGCTTGCCGTTGATCGCCTGGATCACGTCGCCCGGCTGGATGCCCGCCTGGTCGGCCGCCGTTCCGCTGACCACGTTCCCGACCGCGACGCCGCCCTGGTCGCGATACCCGCCGAGCTGCGTGCGGACGTTGTTCGTGATGTCGACGGGCGCGATGCCGAGGAACCCCTTGCCCGTACCGGAGCCCGTCGCGTTGACCGTCGTCCCGGGGTTCTTGGCCAGGGCCGCGGCGGTCTGGACCACCGTGGCGGACGGGATCGCGAAGCCGATGCCCTGAGCCGCCGCGGGGTTCGCGGTCGACTGGTTCACGCCGATCACGCGACCGCCGTAGTCCACGAGCGGTCCGCCCGAGTTGCCCGGATTGATCGGCGCCGAGGTCTGGAGCAAGCCCTTGAAGAGGTGGACTTGCTGGTCCTCACCGAGGATCGGCTCATCGCGGTCGAACCCGGAGACGACGCCGACCGACACGGACCGCTTCAGGGCGAACGGCTCGCCGATCGCGATCGCCCACTCGCCGGCCTGCACGCGGCTGCCGTCGGCGAACTCGACGGGCGGCGGAAGCTTGGCGTAATTGTCGACCTTCACGAGTGCGAGGTCGATCCCGGGATTCGACGCGTAGACGTGTCCCGCAACGCGGTCGCCATTGTTGAAGACGACCGTGATCTTGCTGGTCCCCTTCGGCACGACGTGCGCGTTCGTGATGATCAAGCCGTTGCGCGCGTAGACGAAGCCCGAGCCCGAGACCGGCTGCTGCACGCGCTCGCGGACCATCGGGCTGTCGCCGCCGAAGAACTGCGACATGGGGTCGGCGGGAACGATCCGCGTGCCGTTCACGAGGACCTCGAGCGCGACCACCGACGGCTCGACGCGCTTGACGGCGTTCACGATGCGGTCTTGATCGGTGGTACCCGCGGTCGCGGGCAGCGGGGCGGCGCTGACCGCGGGCGGCGTGTTACCGGGGCCGGCGACGCCCGCAAAATGCGTGCTCGCGTAGAGCATCATCGAGAAGCTCCCGATGATCGCGCCGATGAGCCCGACGACCGCCATCCCGAAGATGCTGGTACGAGATTTCACGATGAGTTGTGCTCCTAGGAGGGTCAGGATGGGCCGCATTACCGCCGCCGGTCGCGATTGGTAGCGGCCCAGTCGGTATTTTCCCGGAGTTTTAACCTCTACCCGTCGCCCGGTCGTCGACGATGCGGCCGTCGCGCAAGCGGATGATGCGCTTGGCGTGGCTTGCGATGTCCTCGTCGTGGGTGACCATGATGATCGTGCGGCCGCCGTCGTTGAGCTGGTGGAAGAGCCCCATGATCTCCTCGCTGGTCTGCGAGTCGAGGTTCCCCGTGGGCTCGTCGGCGAGCACGACGGCCGGGTCGTTGACCAGCGCGCGCGCGATCGCGACCCGTTGCTGCTGGCCGCCGGAGAGCTCGCTGGGCTTGTGGTCCATCCGGTCGCCCAGCCCCACTTCGTTCAGCTGCGTCGCGGCCATGCCGTTGCGCGCCTTCGTCCCGATGCCCGCGTAGAACAGCGGCAGAGCGACGTTCTTCATGGCGCTCGTCCGCGGCAGCAGGTTGAAGCCCTGGAAGACGAAGCCCAGCTTCTTCAAACGGATCTGCGCGAGCGCGTCGTCCCCGAGCGTCGACACGTCGGTGCCGTCGAGAAAATACCGGCCCTGCGTCGGCCGGTCGAGGCAGCCCAGCAAGTTCATCAGCGTGGACTTTCCCGAGCCCGACGGGCCCATGATCGCGACGTATTCGCCGCGCGAGATGGTGAACGTGACGCCGCGCAGCGCTTCGACCTTCACGTCGCCGAGGTCGTACGTCTTGGTCACGTCGCGCACGTCGATCGCGGGCCGTTCGGCGGATTCGAACTGAAGGTAATCATTCATAGCGAAGGGCCTCGATGGGATCCAGCGTCGCAGCGCGCCACGCGGGGTAGGTGCCGAACGCGACCGTCACGATCGTGGCGAAGCCTGTCGCGATGACGATGCTGCGCAGCCACGGGATCGGAGCGGTGATCCCGGACAGCTTGACGATGAATAGGCTGTTGATCGTCGCGCCGATCGCGATCCCGAGCACCATGCCGACCAGACATCCGAACGCCGACAGCGCGAGCGCCTCGATGAAGAACTGCAGCAGCACTTGGAAGCGTGTCGCGCCGATCGCCTTGCGCAGGCCGATCTCGTGGGTACGTTCCGCGACGCTGACGAGCATGATGTTGAGGATGCCGATCCCCGCGACGAGCAGCGAGACCGCGCCGATGAGGGCGACGACGAACGTGATCACGCTGAAGATGCCGTCGATAGACTTCCCGATCGCCTTGCGGTCGATCGTCTGGTACTCGACGTGGCCGCCCTTCACGCGCGAAAGCCACGCCTGCATGTCGGCCTCCGTCTTGGTGACCTTCGACGGATCGTCCATCAGCACGCGCATGAACACGATGAGGCGCCCCCGCGCGTACTCGCCTTCGTACGTGGAATACGGGATGGCCACGTCGGCGACTTGCGGACCGGGGATGATCCCTTCGTTCGATTTTCCGAGGATGCCGACGATCGTGTAGCGGTGCTCGCCAACGCGGATGGAAGTCCCCGTCACGTCGCCGACGATCGAGAACTTCTCGGCGGCCTGCTGCGAGATCACTGCGACGTGGCGCCCCTGCACGATGTCGTCGACGCTGAGCTTGCGCCCAAACCGGATCGGGGTCAACGCGGCGAACCGCTCCGTCGTGCCGGCGCCCAGCGTGATGCGGCGCGTCCGGTGACCGTAGCGCGCGCGCAGAGATTGCCCCCCGGCCGGGATCGCATCGACGACGTTGGCAACCTCGTCCTTGGCCCGCTTGAGGTCGGACAACTTGATCGCCGCACGGGTGAAACTGGTTTGCTGCTGGTTCGGAAAGACGAAGAACGTATTGTCGTTGAACACGCTGAGCACGCCGTTCACCGCACCGGCCATCCCCACGCCGAGCACTTGGATCGAGATCACGGCCATGACGCCGATGATCAAGCCGATCGCGGTGAGCACCGTGCGCGTGCGGTTCGCCGCGAGCACCGAGATCGCTTCGAACCAATACTGCGAAAGTCTCACGGTATCACGTCGCGTTCACGACCGCAGCGCGGCGATCGGATCGAGGCGTGAGGCTCGGAACGCGGGGTACGTGCCGAACACGCAGCCCACCAGAGTCGAGAACCCGATCGCAATGGACATGATCAGCAGGTAGGGGATGGGCGCCGGTCCGACGATGCTTGCGATCGAACCATACGCGAGCACGGTCACGACGAATCCTATCAGCGTCCCGAGACCGCCGCCCATGAACGACAACAAGATCGCTTCTAGCAGAAACTGCAGCATGACGTCGCTGCGCTTGGCGCCGATCGCTTTGCGGAGCCCGATCTCGCGCGTGCGCTCGGTGACCGACACCAGCATGATGTTCATGATGCCGATACCCGCGACCACGAGCGCGACGCTGCCGATCCCGGTGAGCCCGAGCGCGATGATATCGAGTGCGCGGCTGAAGCCTTGCAGTTGTGCGGTCGTGTCCTCCGTCGCGTACTGCATGCGCGGACCGTGGAGCCGCTGGAGTTCGGAATCGACGCCGTCGGAGATGCGTCCCACCGTGACGCCGGGTGCCGCGTAGACCGTGAGGCTGTCGATCGGCCCCGGTGCGATGCTGTGGAACGTCGTGTACGGGATGATCGCCACGTCGCTTGCGGCGATGGAGTTGAAGAGGCTTCCCTTCACCTCGCCGTACACGCCGATGATCGTACAGCGCATCGGTCCGATATCCAGCGCTTGTCCTGTCGCGGGCGCGCCTTTGAAGAGCTTGTCCGCGAGTTGGGACGTGGTCAAGCACACGTGCGCGCCGGACGTGACGTCGTCCTCGGTGAGACCGCGGCCTTCGCGCAGCGCGATGCTGGCTTGCGACTTCGGGCTGGCCGACGCCACGATCGTCGTGATCTTTTTTCCGTTCGACCGCAGCGTGAAGTTGCGCGCGTACGACGGCTCGATGTAGGACAGCAGCGACGCGAGGTCGGTCGCGAGCGTGCGGACGTCGCGGTACTGGATCGCGGCGGCGCGCGGATCGTCCTGGTTCGGGTCGACCGCGATCGTGATGCCTTGATCGCCGAACGAGTTCAGGGTTCCGGTGATCCCGCCCGACGCGGCGCGGCTGATTCCCAGCACGGCGATGATCGACGACGTGCCGATGATCATGCCGAGCATCGTCAGCAGCGACCGGGTGCGGTTGCGCCAGATCGCCGAGAACGCTTCGCCGAGGTACGCGAGAAGCCGGGTCACTGGCCCGGCGACGGGCTCGCGCTCGGCTGCATCGTGGGGGTGACGCGGATCCCTTCGACGATGCCGATGTTGCGTTCGCCGATCACGACGTCGCCCGGCTTGAGACCGCGCGTGACGATCGCCTGCGAGTCGTTCGACGTGCCCAGCGTCACCGGCCGTTTCACGGTTCTCCCGCCGACGACGAGCAGGACGTACGGCTTGTTGGCGGTGTCGCGCCGGATGGCGTCGGACGTGAGCGCGAGCACGTGCGGGCGGTCTTGCGTGACGATGTCGACGTCGACCGTCATCCCGTCGCGCAGAAACGGCACCGTGCGATCGAGTGCGACCGTTGTGATTACCTGGCGCGCCGTGTTCGACGGATCGTCGCTCTTCTGCGCGACCGCGCCGATCGCGGCAACGTGCGCCGGAAGCTTCGTCGTTCCGAGATCTTCGCCGGAGACGATGGCCGCTTGTCCGGCGCGCACGTTGGCAATGTCCTGCTCGTCGACGCGCGTGCGCACGATGAAGCCGGACGCGCCGGAAAGCGTGACGATCGGCTGGCCCGCCGTGACCGTGTCGCCCGGCTGCAGCGGCCGCAGGGTGTCGGTCGTCTCGTTCGCGATCGTCTGCACGACTCCGGCGAAGGGGGCGACGATGCGCAAGCGCGCGACTTGATCGGCCGCGTAGCGCCAGTCCTGGTAGCGCTGAGCCGTGTCGGCTTGCGCCGCTTGCACGTCGCCGCTCTTGTCCTGACCGGCGTTCGCGCGCGCGGCGGTCAGCGCGGCCTGCGCTTGCGTCACCGCGTCGCGGTCGGCTTGCACGCGCTCGGCCAGCACCGGGTTCTGGCGCGAGATCTGCGCGTAGGTCTCGTTGCGGTCGCGGGTGGCCTGGGCGAACGCGACGCGGGCTTGATCGAGTTTTGCGACCGACTGGTCGAGCGTGTCTTTCGAGATCGCTTTTTGCGTGTAGAGATCGCGATTGGCCGCCGCGATGCGCTCCGCTTCGCGCAGGTCCGTTTGGCGCTGCGCGACGTTGGCGTCGGCTGCTGCGCGCTGCTGCGAGGCCGACGTGCCGCCGTAACCGAGCCCCGACTGGGCGCCCGCGCGCTGGTCCTGTACGGCCTGGTTGAGGTTGAAGCGCGCCTGCTCCAGCGCCGCTTGAGCCTGCACGATGCTCGAGCGGTTCTGCGCCGGCAGCACCGAGTTGGTCGACGACGCGGTGCGCGCGCGTCCCGCCGAGGCGACGTACGCCTCATGCGCGGTCTGCTCCGCGTTGACCAGCTGCGGGTTCGAGATCGTCGCGAGGAGCTGGCCGCCGCTGACGTGCTGACCCGGCCGCACGTAGATCTGGTCGACGTTGCCGGCCACGAGCGCCGTGAGCGTCTGCGTCAGTGGCCGCTGCACGATACCTGTCTCCGGCAGCTTCATCTGATAGCGCGTGTACGCGACCGTCACGACGCGTGCCGTGAGCGCATCGTTGTGCGGCCGTGCGGCGAATGCTCCGAGACCGACGACGGCGACGAGCACGACGATGAAGATGATGATGTTGCGACGACGGTTCACGGAGCCCCCGGTTCGACGACGGCGAGCGGGTCGGCGGCGCCGACCGACGCCCGCAGGCGGACGAGCGCGTTGAGATAATTGACGCGCGCGGCGACGAGGTCGTTCGCGGCCGAGAGCGCGCTCTGCTCTGCGGCGGTGGCGTCGGTGAGTGAGATCAAGCCGTTCCGGTATTGCAGTTGCGCGATGCGGGCCGACTCGGCGCCGTACCGCTGCGCTTCGCGCTGGGTCGCGAGGTTGGCGCTCGCGGTCTGCACGGCGCGCAGCGCTTGCCGCACGTCGGTCGCGACGCCGGATTCGACCGATGCCAGCGTCCCTTCGGCGGCGGTGAGCTGTGCGCGCGCGGCGCGGTGCGCGGCGCGGCGCGCGCCGTATTCGATGAACGGGATCGTGAGTGTCTCCGTGGCGCCGATCTGCCAGAAGCCGGCCCGCCCCGGTGGCCCCGCCGAGAACGCGGATGCCGGGCTTTCGGTGTTGCCGAACGCGCCGTTGAGCTGCAGCTGCGGCCGGCGGTCGGTTTCGATCGCCGCGTCGGCGAGCCGCGCGACGGCGATCTGCGACCGCGCGCTCGCGACGTCGGCGCGCGCGGCCAGCGCCGCGGCGACGAGCGTCTCGACCGGCGTTTGCGGCAGCGGCGGCTCCGGGAGTATGGCGGGCAGCGCGAACGGCGTGTCGGGCGGCGCTCCGATGCGCTGCGCGAGCGATTCGACGGCGTTGGCCTGGCTCGCGCGCGCGGACGTCAGGGTCGCCTCGCTGCGCAGCTCGTTGACTTGGGCGCGCAGCACGTCGACGCCGGCGGCGCGGCCGACGCGTTCCTGCGCGCGAGCGACGTCGAGCAACTGCTGCTGATAGACGCGGTCGCTTTCCGCGAGCCGCGTCGCTTCACGCTGTTGCACGGCGCCGTAGAACGCGGCCGCGACGTCGGTGGCGAGCTGCTGCTCGGCGCGCCGCAGGTCTTCGCGCGACGACTCGACCTCCCGTTTCGCCGACTGCGCTTGGATTTGCGCGAGCGAACCGTTGTAGAGGTTGTACGTCGAACCGATCTGAGCGACGTTTTGCGAGAACACCTGCGGCGGCTGCAGCCCGAACTGGCTGAACGTTCCGCCGCTGGCGTTGTGGCTTTTCGAGACTTGGTTCTGCAGCGTTCCGGCGAGAGTCGGAAATTCGGCTGCATGGTCGCGTGCGTAGGTCGACTCGTTCGAAGCCAGCGTCGCGCGGCGGTTGAGCACTCCCGGATCGTGGTCGAGCGCGAAGCGCACGGCGCTGCGCAGATCGAGTGGCGCCGGCATGGCCGGCGCGGCGAGCGGCACCGGCGCAGCCGGCGCGGCGCTAGGCGCGGCGAAGATGGCGAACGCGAAGAGCGCGGCGCCCGAGGCGAAGACCCGCACGTTCAACCGTTGTTTTTTGCGCCGTAGGCCGCGAAGCAGGCCGTCAGCAGCAGCATGATGATCGCCGTCGCCCACGCGGCGCCGCGCGGGATCCGGCCCACGCGCGACATGCCGAGCGCGAGCAGCGCCGTCGCCCAGATATAGAAGACGTTGAGCGAACCCAGGAAGCCGGCCAGCGCGCCCTTCGCGCCGGGCGCGAGCAGCGCGAGGCTGGGCAGCGCGCTGTTCACCGAAGCCGTCGTTTCGAATGAATTCGCCCCGCGCACGAGCACGATCGCGCCCAAGACGAGCGAATTGAGCCCCGTTCCCACGACCGCCACCGTGATGCTGAGCGCGAAATACTTCTTGAACGTGCCGTCGCCGCGCGTGGCGGCGTTCGCGATGAGCATGATCACGGCCTGAACGAGCCCGATCAGCAGGAGCGCGGGCGGGATGACGAGCCAGTAGAACTTCGCGAAGGTTTTCGCGAAGCTCATGATCATCGCGATCTGCTTTTGCTGCTGATCCGGGGAGAGCTTGCTCATCTGCTCGCTCGCGGCGAGCTGCGCGGGCATGCTGGTCTCCAACGCGTGGGCGACGGCCGGACCCACGATGAACGACCCGGCAATCCCGAGCAGTGCCGCGACGAGAAACGCCCAGCCCCAGACCGGCACCTCGCGGATGCGCTCGAAGGCGGCGTTGGGTGCGATGAAGATGTCGACGACGTTGGCGAGGCCGCTGCGGCGTTCGACAGGTGGCTGGGACGTGCTCAAAGCTCTCTCCCGATGAAACGAGCGATAGACACCCAGTCCTACCGGGCGTTCGGAGCTGGTGTTTCGCCGAGGAGGGAGCGAATCCCGAGTTTTCGCTCCACGACTTTGCGCGCGCGCTCGAGATCGGTTTCCCGCATCTCGAGGAGCTTGAGCCGCAGGTAGGACCGGACCAGCCGGATGGACCGGCGCGAGTAGAGCGCGCTCGCGGCGAGCGGTCGCTGCGAGGGCCGAGGATGCGGGCTCGCGGCTGCAAGTGGAACCGTAGCCGGTTGGGCCGGGGTCGCGAGCGTCGAACAGAAGAGCACCAGCCCGGCGCCGGTGAAGATCGCGTGTCTCACGCCTATCGTTCCCACCGCGCCGCCCTCCGACTAGGACCCCGCTTGAATCCCGACACCTTCGTCGTCCCGGCTCCACCGAGCGAGCCCTACCTGCGCATCGTCCCGCTCGGCGGCTGCGGCGAGATCGGCCGCAACATGACGGTCATCGAGACCAACGACGACATCGTCGTCGTCGACTGCGGCCTGATGTTCCCCGACGAGGAGATGTTCGGCGTCGACATCGTCATCAACGACTTCACGTACCTGCGCGAGCGCCAGGACAAGTTTCGCGCGCTGCTGGTCACGCACGGCCACGAAGACCACATCGGCGGCATCCCGTACCTGCTGCGCGAGTTTCCGAAGGTTCCGGTGGTCGGCACGCCGCTGTCGCTCGCGCTGATCAAGGCGAAGCTCAAAGAGCACAAGCCGGGTGAATGGAACGCGCGCGAGGTCGAGCCCGGCGACAAAGTCGCGTACGGCGCGATCGAGGCGCAGTTCATCCACATCAATCACTCGCTGGCCGGCGCGTGCGCGCTGGCGATCCGCACGCCGGTCGGGATCGTGTTCCACACCGGCGACTTCAAGTTCGACCAGACGCCGATCGACGGCGATCCGGCCGACTTCGCTTCGATCGCGCGCGTCGGCGACGAAGGCGTCATGGTGATGCTGTCCGACTCGACCAACGCCGAGCGGCCGGGCCACACGCTTTCGGAGCGCATCGTCGGCGAGGCATTCTCCAACATCTTCGCGCGCGCGAACGGACGGATCATCGTGACGTCGTTCGCGTCGAACGTGCCGCGCATCCAGCAAGTCGTCGATCAGTGCAAGCGCTACGGCCGCAAGCTCGCGTTCCTGGGGCGCTCGCTGCAGAACGTCGTGCAGTTCGCGCGCCAGCTCGGCTACCTCGACATCGCCGAAAACCTCGTCATCCGGCTCGAGGACGTGGACCAGCACCCGCCCGAGCAGGTGTGCGTGATGACCACGGGCTCGCAGGGCGAGCCGATGTCCGCGCTCACGCGGCTGTCGGTGCGCGACCACAAGCAGTTCAAGATCGTACCGGGCGACACCGTCGTGATCTCCGCGACGCCGATCCCCGGCAACGAGAAGTCGGTCTCGAAGACCATCAACAACCTGTACCGCCTCGGCGCGAACGTGATCCACGGCAGCTCCGGCAACGCGCACGTGTCCGGGCACGCGTCGCAAGAAGAGCTGCTGCTGATGCTCAACCTCGTGCGGCCGAAGTACTTCATCCCGATCCACGGCGAGTACCGCATGCTGGTCACGCACGGCCGGCTCGCGCAGCAGACGGGCGTCGCGGGCGACAACGTGTTCGTCGCGGAGAACGGCGACGTGCTGGAGTTCACCAAGGACGAGGCGCAAAAAGTCGGCCGCACCTACGGCGGCAACGTGATGGTCGACGGCTCCGGCGTCGGCGACATCGGCGAAGCCGTGCTGCGCGACCGCAAGCACCTTGCCGGCGACGGGATCATGATGGTCGTGGTGACGGTCGATTCAGAAGAGGCACGCGTCGTCGCCGGACCGGACGTGATCTCGCGCGGTGTGTTTTACCTGCCAGAATCGGGCGAGCTGGTCGACGAGCTCAAAGCGAAACTCTCCGCGATCCTCGCGGACTGCAGTGTCGAAGGCATCCGCGACATCGGCAACGTCAAAGAGCACATTCGCTCGGGCCTCGCCAAAGCGGTGTTCGAAAAGTCCCGCCGCAGGCCGATCGTGATCCCCGTCGTAATGGAAGTGTGATGCACAAGTACCGCGTCAGTGCTGTCAACTTCTTCGTTACAAAACGATCGGATGTGCGCATCCGCTACGACGGATCTATTGTATCCCGTTACAAGAAGACGATTACCGAAGCCGATGCGAAAGATGCGGTTCAGCATGCCGTAGCCTCGGCGAAGCTAGAAGGCGTTGTTCTCCGGAAGCGATTCGTCGACCGACTCTATAAAGAGGCGCTCGGGACAACGACCGTCCTTCGGTAAGCAGCGACGAGCAAGCAAACTTCAGACCCCTATCTGATCCCCGGGACGGAGTGCCTCCGGAATAAGCTCGGCATCAAGGATGCCAAGCTCCTTCAAACTCGGGAAGCTGAGTTGGTCAGTACGCGAGAAGTGCAGCTACTTCGAAAGCCGTTGCGCCGGACATTCGATCTCATCCACCTGACCTCGCTTCATAGGTGGCTGTTCCAGGATCTGTATGAATGGGCTGGGATGCTTCGCACGGTCGCAATAACGAAGGATCGGAGCGTGTTCGCAAAGCCATTGTTCATCCGGGGGCAGGCGAAGGAAATATTCGCAAAGCTCTCTGCTGATGGCTTCTTGCGCCACGTAAGCGTTGAAGAATTGCCGGCACGATTGGCTTCGTACTATGGCGACCTGAACACACTGCATCCTTTTCGCGATGGGAATGGTCGCACGCAGCGACTCTTTTTCCGGCAGCTTCTTGGGCCGCGTGGCCTGCGACTCAATTGGACTGGAGTGGCGGCCGAAGAAAAAATCGCCGCCTGCATAGCCTCATTTCACGGAAATGATAGTCATTTAGCCGCGTTGTTCGAGCGAATTCTAGAAGACAAGTAAGCCGGCGTCTGTTCCGCAGGCCGATTGTGCCCCCTCATGCGCGTTGTGGCGGCGCGCACGCTCGGAGTTAGGTATTGCCACGCGGCGGACCGCGCGTGATAGACTTGCGTGAGTCAATGTCGATTCACGAGATCGTTCTGCCGGAGACGAAGCCGGAAACCGAGTGGATCCGCGGCCGGGCGCGCCAAAAGGTGAGCCCCACCTATGACCACGGCGCGCTGCAAGGTCAGCTGTACATGGCATTGTGGCTGTGGGCCGAAGCCGGCGGCCACGGGCGGGTTGCGTCCGAGTGGCGCTTTCGCATCGCGCCGCCCGGCGCAGTGGTGCGTCCGCTCGTTCCGGACGTCGCGTATCTGTCGTTCCGGGAGTTGCCGGCAGATGCGGCGCGCGACCTCGTCCAGGTCCCGCTCGGTGCACCGACCGTCGCCGTCGAGATTCGGTCACCCGATGATCGGCCGGCCTACGCCGAGCACAAGATCGCGACCTATCTCGCCGCCGGAACATCCGCGGTGATCGTCGTCGACCCGCATCGCGAAACGATCGCAGTCCACGATCGTGATGGGACTCGAATCGTGCGTACGGGCGATACCCTCGCGCATACGGCGCTGCCCGGGTTTGCGCTCGACGTTTCCGCGCTGTTCGCTCGCGCGAAGCGCTGACGCCTACAGGTTGAAGCCGCCGCTCACGTAGCCGCCGAGATCCAGCGTGACGTAGCGATAGCCCGCGGCGCGCACGCCTTCCACGATGCGCGCGCGGCGCTCCGGCTCTGCCGCGGCGGCGACGTCGTCCGGCGGGACTTCGATGCGTGCGATCTCGCCGTGGTGGCGCACGCGGCACGCGCGTAAGCCCGCGTCGTGCACGGCCTGTTCGGCGCGGTCGACTTGCCGCAGCAGCTCCAGCGTGATCGGCGTGCCGTACGGGAAGCGCGACGACAAACACGCCAGCGCGGGTTTGTCCCACACCTCGAGGCCGAGGCGCTGCGCTAGGGCGCGTACGTCCGTCTTGCGCAGACCCGCTTCGTACAGCGGGCTGCGCACGGCGTGCTCGCGCGCGGCCTGGCGGCCCGGTCGCCAGTCGCCTTCGTCGTCGCGGTTGTAGCCGTCGACGATGTGCGGGATGCCGCGCTCGCGCGCGATCTCCGCAAGGCGGCCGTACAGCTCGCTCTTGCAGAAATAGCAGCGGTTCACCGGGTTCGCCGCGTACGACGGGTCGTGCAGTTCCTGCGTCTCGATGACTTCATGGCGTGCGTCGACGCCGTTCGCGAAGCGAACTGCACCGGCGTATTCACGCTCCGCGAGCGACTCGCTGCGCCCGGTGATGCCGACCGCGCGCTCGCCGAGTTCCTGCGCCGCGACGTGCAGCACGAGTGCGGAGTCGACGCCGCCGGAGAACGCGACGATGCAGCTGCCCAGCTCTCGGAAGATCGCGCGCAAGCGGGCCTCCTTCGCGTCGAGCGCAGTTTCGGTGAGCGCGTCGATCACGTCGGCGGTTCTCCTTGGATGCTGGCGTCGACGACGCGCGCGACCTCCGGCAACGGCAGATTACGTTCGCGCGCGATGCGCAGCAGGTCGTCGTACTCGGCGCGCGTGCGCGTCTCGCCGTTAGCCCCCGCGCGTTTGACGCGAACCGTGCCGTACGGTGTTTCGACCGTCGCGAGCGCGCGCGGCAGGACGTGGCGGCGCTCCGTGCGCACGCGCACGCCGATCGTGGTCGTCTCGGTCAGCATCGCGCGCGCGACGGCGTCCTCGTCGTGGGGCGCGGCCATGGCGGACAGTGTGATCGCGGGCCGGCCTTTCTTCATGGTGATCGGCGTCAGCCACACGTCGAGCGCGCCCGCGGCGAACACCCGTTCCGCCGCGAGCTCGTAGTGCTGCGGCGACATGTCGTCGATGTTCGCCTCGAGCACGACGACGTCGTCGCCGCCCGGCGCGCCCGGCACGTCCGGGTGCGCGCCTTCCACGGAAGTGCCGATGATCACGCGCGTGACGTTGGGGATCGAGAAGTCGCTGCGTCCCGCGCCGTAGCCGATCTTCTCGACGACGAGGTCGGGGCGCCCCGGTTTCGCGAGCGTCGTGAGGATCGCGGCAGCGGTCGGCGTGACGAGCTCGCCCGCGACGTCGATCGCGCGCGTCGCCCAGCCGATCATCAGGTGCGCCGTCGCCGGCGGCGGGTTCGGGTAGTGGCCGTGCTGCATGCCGATCGATCCGTGTCCGATCGGGAACGGCGAGCAGCGCAGCTCGTCGATCGCGAGCAGGTCGAGTGCGATGCACGTCGCGGCGACGTCGAGGATCGCGTCGATCTGTCCGATCTCGTGGAAGCGAATCGCATCGGCCGTCGTCCCGTGCGTGTGCGCCTCCGCGTCCGCCAGGCGGCGGTACACCGCGCTCGCGCGTTCGCGCTGGCGCGGCGTCAGCGCGCTGCGCTCGACGATCTCGAGCACGTCCGCGAGCGTCCGCGTTCCGGCGGCGTCGCGGTGATCGTGTCCGTGCGCGGGCGGATCGTCATCGTGGTGGTGATGGTGGTGCTCGTCGTCGCCGTCTTCGCCGGGTACGACCAGGCCCGCGTAGGTCGCCGCGATGCCGCGCTTCATCACGCGCTGCGGCGCGAGCGTCCAGCCGCCGGCGACGACGCCGCGGAGCGCGCGTTCGAGCGCGTCGCGGTCGAGCCCGGCATCCAGGAACGCCGCAAGCAGCATGTCGCCGGCGGCTCCGCCGATCATGTCGACGTACGCGATCCTCATGCGCGCCTGCGAACGCTCATGCCCGCGAGACGATCTTGTGCGCGAGCGCCGCGGCGCCGAAACCGTTGTCGATGTTCACCACGCCGATCCCCGGCGCGCACGACGTCAGCATCCCGAGCAGCGCCGCGAGGCCGTCGAACGCGGCGCCGTATCCGACGCTCGTCGGGACGGCGATGACTGGCGCGCGCACGAGGCCGGCGACGACGCTGGGCAGCGCGCCTTCCATGCCGGCGACGACGATCACCGCGCCGCACGTCGCCACGTCGTCGAGCGCGTCGAACAGCCGGTGGATCCCGGCGACGCCGACGTCGGTCGCGCGCACGGCATCGTGACCGAACGCGTCCAGCGCGAACGCCGCCTCTTCGGCGACCGGCAGATCCGACGTGCCCGCGCAAACGACCGCGACGCGGGCCCCCGTGCGCGGCAGCGCGCCGCGCCGCAGCGAGCCCGAGAGCGGTTCGAGCACCGCGTCGGGATACGCAGCCGCGAGCGGTGCGCGCTGGTCCGGCGGGACGCGCGTCGCGAGCGCGAAGCCGGTGCGCGCGAACAGCGCGCCCACCAGCGCGACGTTCTGCTCCAGCGTCTTTCCGCCGGCGAAGACGACTTCCGGAACACCGGTGCGGTGGTGGCGCTCCTCATCGAGCCGCGCGATGGCCGACGTTTCCATACGTTCCATGGTACCCCGACCGGCGCGGGGACGTGGCGCCCGGCGTCCAATCCCTCGCACGCAATGGCAGACCGTCGTTCGTTCCTCGGTGCCGTCTCGGGCGTCGCCGCTACCGTGTTGCTCGCCGCGAAGGCGGACGCGCAGGGTCCCGTGGCGTCGCCGCCGCCGGCGTCGCCGCCGCCGGCGTCGCCGCCGTCTCCCAAGCCGAGCGCGTCGCCGAAGCCGCCGTCGGCGCTCGCGGCGGCGACCGCGCTGTCGATGCGGCGGTTCGACCCGAGCCTGAGCGACAAGGACTTCGACACGATCGCGCACGGGATCGACGACAACCGCCGCGGCGCCGCGCGCCTCAACCCGAACAAGGCGACTGCGCTCAAGAACGGCGACGAGCCGGTTACGCGTTTCTCCGTCGCGCGGAGCGCGCGATGACGCACGACGATCTCGCCTTCGCCGACGTCGTCGAGCTGCAGCGACTACTGACCGCGAAGACGGTCTCGTCGGTCGAGCTCACGGAACTCTACCTCAAACGGCTGGAAACGTACGGGCCCGTGTACAACGCCGTCGTGACGATCCTGCACGACCGCGCGCGGCGCGAGGCCAAGCGCGCGGACGCCGAGCGCGCGCGGGGGCGCGTGCGCGGCGCACTGCACGGAATCCCATACGGCGTGAAAGACTTGCTCGCGACGCCCGACGCGCCGACGACGTGGGGCGCGCAGCCGTATCGCAACCAGCGGTTCGGTTTCGACGCGACGGTGGTGAAGAAGCTCACCGACGCCGGCGCGGTGCTGCTCGCGAAGCTCGCGATGGTCGAGCTCGCCGGCGGTTTCGGCTACGGCGACGCCGACGCGTCGTTCACCGGCCCCGGCCGCACGCCGTGGAACGCGAAGTTCTGGAGCGGCGGCTCGTCCAGCGGCTCGGGGATCGCCGCGGCGGCGGGGCTCGTAGGTTTCGCGATCGGCTCGGAGACGTCGGGCTCCATTCTGTTCCCGGCGACCGCGTGCGGTGTCACCGGCTTGCGCCCGACGTACGGGCGCGTGTCGCGCCACGGCGCGATGGCGCTGTGCTGGACGCTCGACAAGCTCGGCCCGCTCACGCGCAGCGCGCGCGACGCCGAGCTGATCCTCGCCGTGATGGCAGGCGCCGATCCGCAGGATCCGACGTCGGTCGACGCGCCGATGGTCGCGCCGCGCCGACGCCTGCGCGTCGCGGTGCTCAAGAACGCGACCAAGGGCGCGATGCCGGAGGTCGCGGCGAACTTTCGCGCGTCGCTGAAAACACTCGCGCAGTTCGCGGACGTCGCCGGCGAGGTCGCGCTGCCGAAAGGGCCGTGGGGACCGTCGGTCGGCACGATCGTCGATGCGGAGGGCGCCGCGGCGTTTCGCGACCTGATCGAGTCCGGCAAGTCGCGCGAGCTGCGCAACGCCGACGACAAGCTCGGCGGCTACATCGCGTATGCCACGCCGGCGGTCGACTACATCGACGCGCTGCGCCAGCGCGCGAAGCTCAACGCGCTGCTCGAGAAGGCGATGGACGGCTACGACGCGGTCGTGTCGCCGACGCTGCCGACGGTGACGTATCCGGTCGGCCTCGGCTTCGACAAAGCGTATCCGAAATATCCGGGCGGTCCGTCGTTGATCTCACCCGGGAACCTCGCCGGCTTACCCGCGCTCGCGCTGCCGAACGGAATGGGGCCGCACGGGTTGCCGACGTCGTTCGCGTTCCTCGGCCGCGCGTGGGGCGAAGCGGCACTCGTGGCGCTCGGCATTCGCTACCAGCGCGAGACGGCGTACCACCGCAAACGCCCGCCGCTCGTTACGCGCGCGCCCGGCTGAGGATCGCCGCGCGGGTCGCGGACGCGACTCCGAGCGCGGTGACGGCGAGCAGCACGCCGCCGTCCAAGTCGGTGACGTAGTGCGCGCCCAGCGCGAGCCGTGACCAGATCACGCCGCAGCCCCACAGCGCGAACAGCGGTGCGGCGACGAGACGCACCGCGCGCGGCAGATCGCTCTTCCAGATGAACCATCCCCACAGCCAGTACACGAGCACGGCGAACATGGCGTGGCCGCTCGAGTACGAGTACGTCGGTTCGTGGATCAGCCGCCAGTACTCGGGCCGCGGGCGGGCGAAATAGATCTTGAGCCCGTCGCTGAGCTGCCACGCGATCAGCGTCGTCGGGATCGCGTAGAGCGCGCGCCCGCGCCACGCGGGAAAGCGAATCGCCACCGCGACCGCGATCAGCCCGAGCGCGACTAGCGCGTACCACAGACACGACCGGGTGAACAGCAGCGCGAGGTGCTGCGATTGCCCGGCGAGCGCGCGGCCCGCGAGGTCGATGCCGTGCGGTGGCACGTGCGACACCGCCGCGCCCAGCGCGACGTACAGGATCGCGGCGATCGCCGCGATCGCGAGCGGCCGGATCACTCGCAAGTGAGCCGGAGGCGTCACTCGCAAGTGAGCCGGAGGCATTATCCCGCGAACAGGTCGGTCTGCGCGGGGCGGCCGATGCGTTCGGCGAGCCGATCGAGGTCGGCGGGGGATTCGATCATCACGTTGCGCGGCTTCGTCCCCTCGTTGGGCCCGACGATTCCGAGCTCTTCGAGGTTGCGCATCACGCGCACGGCGCGCGGGTGCCCGATCGAGAAACGCGCCTGCAGCGCGGCCGTCGAGCCGACGCCCGAATCGCCTTTGGCGACGCGCGAGTCGAGCAAGAACTTCGCCGCGTCGTACCATAGATCGTCGATCTTGCGCTCGCCGCCGTTGCGCTCGTCGTCGTCGCGGATCGGCGTGATCTCCATCGTCTTCGCGCCCAACGGCTTCGGCTGGCGCTTCCAAAACGCGACCAGCTTGTCGATCTCGTGGTTGGTGACGAGCGCGCCTTGCGCGCGAATTGGTTTGGGCGCGTCGATCGGCAAGTACAGCATGTCGCCGCGGCCGAGCAGCCGCTCCGCGCCGCCCATGTCGAGGATCACGCGCGAGTCGACTTGTGCCGATACCGCGAACGCGATGCGCGACGGGATATTCGCCTTGATCAGCCCTGTGATGACGTCGACCGACGGCCGCTGCGTCGCGACGATGAGGTGGATCCCAGTGGCGCGCGCGAGCTGCGCAAGCCGCATGACGAGCATCTCGACCTTCGCGGGAGCGACGAGCATCAGGTCGGCGAGCTCGTCGATGATGACGACGATGTATGGCAGCTTCTGGTCGGGAAACTTCGCGTTGTATTCCTCGATTTTGCGCACGCCCTCCCGCGCGAAGCGCGTGTATCGTTCATCCATCTCGCGGGTGATCATCGCGAGCGCGCCCGCCGCCATGCTCGGGTCGGTGATCACCTCGTTCTTCAGGTGGGGGATGCCGTTGTACACCGTCAACTCGACGCGCTTCGGGTCGATCATCAGGATCTCGAGCTGTTCCGGCGTCGCGGTGACGAGGAGCGACGCGATGATGCAGTTGAGGCAGACGGACTTTCCCGCCCCCGTCGCGCCGGCGACGAGGAGATGCGGCATCTTCGCTAGGTCGCCGAACACAGGCCGGCCGGTGATGTCCTTGCCGAGCGCGATCGACAGCGGCGCAGCGTCCTTTGGCAAGCGCTCGAGGATCTCGCGGATCGCAACGACCGACACCGTCGTATTGGGAACCTCGATACCCACCGCCGACTTGCCGGGGATCGGCGCCTCGATGCGCACGGACGTCGCCGCGAGCGCGAGCGCGATGTCATCTGCGAGCGACGAGATGCGCGAGATCTTCACGCCGCGTTCGGGGCGCAGCTCGTAGCGCGTGATCGACGGGCCGCGTTCGATGTGCGTGACCTTCGCGCCGACCCCGAACGACGCCAGGGTGTCTTCGAGCACGTGAGCGCGGCTCGCGTCGTCGGTCTTTTGCGCCTGCGGCGCGTCGAAGATGTCCGCGACGACAGGCAGCGTGTACGCGGGAACCGGCCGCGCGGCCTCGTAGTCGCCGGTCAGCACGGCGAGCGCGGTGCGGTCCTGGACGCCGGACTCGACGTCGCCCGGCGCGTCGTCGTCCGGTTCGTCCGCGAGCTCGTCGTCGTCGACGGCGTCCTCGTCGTACGCGTCGTCCTCATCGTACGCATCGTCGTCGTCTTCGTACTCGTCGTCTTCATCCTCGTCGTCGTCGAGGGCCTCGTCGTAGAAGCGGACGGGCGGCGCTTCGACGACGGTGTGCGCCGGCGCCGGCAACGCCGGCGCGGCCGGGCGCAACAGCGCGGGCAGATGGAACGCGTCGCGCAGCGAGGCCGGCCGTAACGCCGCGGGCGGACGCAGCGCGGCCAACCGCGTCACGCACCAGCCGATGACTTTCTTCAAGCTCACGCCGGTGATCGCGACGGTCACCGCAAGGAACGCGACGATCAGCACGATCCACACGCCGGCGTCGCCGACGAGCGCGTGCAGCGCGCGTTGGAGGTTGCCGCCCAGGGCGCCGCCGTCGCGGCCGGCGGCCGCGAACGCCGTGTCGATCAAGACGAAGTACGCGCACGCGGCGCCGCCGAGCGTCGCGATCATCCGCGGGACGTTGATCTCGAGGAAGACGATCGCGGCGACGAGCGCGATCAGCACGACGAACAGCGCCGCCCCGGTGCCGAACAGCACGTGCAGGGCGAACGCGGTCGCACCCCCGACGACGCCGGTGCGCGCCGCGGGCGCGACGAGCGCGATGCCGAGCAGCATCGCGAAACCGAGCGCGACGATACCGGCGATCTCGAGGTTCCAGCGCACCGCTGCGCTGGTCTTGCGTCGGACGCGAGCCATCGCGTCCGACGTTCCCGTTACGAGGGGTGCGTTACCTGTGCGGCGAGGACGCTGGGGCGGGCGCGCCGGTCGCAGCCGGCGGCTGGGAAAGCTTCGCGAGCATCGCGTCGGTGGCGTCGAGGATGTCCTTGGCGGCGTCGTGATAGTCCGAAGGCCGCTTGCTGTCCGAACGCCAGTCGTACACGTCGCTCGCGAGGCGGCGTCCGTTCTGCAGCACGCGCTTCGCATCGGCGACGCGGTTGAGCGCAACGAGCGCGCGTGCTTCGATGATGCCGAACGAGCCTTGGCGCGCGTATGCGTAGTGCACCTGCGGCTCGATCAGTCCGTTCGAGAGCGATCGCGTGGCGCAGGTCTCGTACGCGTTGGTCGTGGCGTGCGCCGTGTCGTACACCTGCTGCGCCGTGGCGCTCTGGGTCAGCTTGCCGAGCGCGACGACGTACTGCGTCGCTTCAGGACAAAATTTGTCCGAGAACGCCTGCGCATCGGCCGGTGCCACGGGCACCAAGAGAACGGTGGCAGCGGCGAGTGCGACAACACCCGAGAGAACGTTCATGACGCACGAACGTTCGCGGCGGCCGGAAGGTGCCCTCGGCCGGGCCCTGCTTTGCGCGGTACCGTCCACGGCTGGGAAAGCTGCGCGGCGAGCGCGAACGCGTCGGGCCGTGTCCACCCCCACCGTCATCGTCTTGGAAGGCGATCAGACCGGCCAGGAGCTGCTCGCCGAATCGCTGCGCGTTCTCGCCCCGGACGTGATCGGCTTCGGCGTCGATCTCGAACGGTTCGATCTCTCGCTCGCCAAGCGCCGCGCAACCAAGAACGGCATCGTCTACGAGGCCGCGGCGGCGATGAAGCGTACGAAGCTCGGGCTCAAGGCGGCGACGATCACGCCGGAGACTTCGGGCGACGTGGGCTCCCCCAACCGGATCCTGCGCGAAGCGATCGACGGCAAGGTCATCGTGCGCACGGGGCGCCGCATCCCGGGCATCCGCCCGGTCGCCGGCATCCACGCGCCGATCTCCGTGGTGCGCATGGCCGTCGGCGACGCGTACGGCGCGAAGGAGTGGCGCGAGACCGTCGGCGGCGACGAAGTGGCCTATCGGACGGAGCGCATCGAGCGGTCGGTCTGCCGCGTGGTCGCCGAGTACGCCTTCTTCCACGCGCGCCGCACGAGCGCGAAAGTGTTCGGTGGACCCAAGTACACCGTCAGCCCCGTGTACGAAGGGATGCTCAAGGAAGAGATGGATGCGGCTGCCGCGCGCTACCCCGACGTCGTCTACGAGCCGCAGCTCATCGACGCGACGTACGCGCTGCTGATCTCGACGGCCGGCGACGCGATGGTGATTCCGACGCTCAACCGCGACGGCGACTGTCTGTCGGACCTGGTGATGCAATTGTTCGGCTCGATCGCGGGCGCCGAGTCGACGCTGATGTCGTTCACGCCCGAGGGCAAGCCCGACGTCGTGATGACCGAAGCGCCGCACGGTACCGCGCCGCGCCTTGAAGGCAAGAACGTCGCCAACCCGATGGCGATGATCCTCGCGGTCGCGGCGCTGCTCACGTTCGTCGACGACAAGCGCGCCGCGAGCGCCTCGCGCGCGATCTACGAAGCGGTGCTCGAGACCGTGCGCGAGGGAACCGCGACGAGCGACCTCGGCGGGGACGCGGCGACGACCGAGTTCACCGACGCCGTGATCGCGAAGGTCAAGACCAAGCTCGACGTCTGGGCGACGCTCTGACGTGACGATCGTGCCGTCATTCCGCCGTGCCGCGGCAATCGCCGCAACGCTGTCATTTCTCGCCGCGGCCGGCGCGGGCACCGCGCGCGCGCAGACCGCCGCCGCGCCGCCGATCACCCTCGACGTCGATGCCTCGCACGCCGTGCAAGGAATCCTGTTCGTGCACGAGATCATCCCTGTCCTCGGCGGCGGCCCGCTGACGCTGGTCTATCCGAAGTGGATCCCGGGCGAGCACGCGCCGAACGGGCCGATCGCGAACGTTGCCGGCCTGACGATCCGTGCCGGCGGCGCGACGCTGCCGTGGCGGCGCGATCCGGTCGACCTGTACGCATTTCACGTCGACGTGCCGGCGGGCGCGAGGTCGCTCGATGTCGCGTTCGAATACCTCGGCGCGCAGACCGGCGAGAACAGCCGCGCGCGTCTGTCGACGCCGACCATCTTCACGCTGGCTTGGAACAAAGTCGTCTTGACACCGAGCACGCAGGACTACAGCCTCGTGCGAATCGCGCCGTCGCTGCGCCTGCCGTCGGCGCAGTGGAAGTACGCGACCGGGCTGGAAACCGAGTCCGCGAAGGACGGCGAGCTGCGCTTCAAACCGGTGTCGCTCGAGATGCTGGTCGATTCCCCGCTCGACGCGGGGATCAACGAGCGCACCTTTGAGCTCGGCACGTGGGACGGTGCGCCCGTGACGCTCGCGGCGTTCGCCGACACGCCCGCGCAGCTTGCGGCCGGCGACAAGACGGTGGACAAGTTGCGCAACATCGTGACGCAGATGCGCGCGCTCTATCGCAACCGCCATTGGGATCACTACACGTTCCTGCTCACGGTCAGCGACGTCATGCCGGGCCAGGGCGTCGAGCACCATCAGTCCAGCGACAACGGTACCAACGGTGAGTTCCTCACCGACGACAACGCGTTCGCCGCGGGCGCCGATCTCTTGACGCACGAGATGAACCACTCGTGGGACGGGAAGTTCCGGCGTCCCGCGGATCTCGCGACGCCCAACTTGCAAGTGCCGATGATCGACGACCTGCTGTGGGTGTACGAAGGCATGACGCAGTTCTACGGCAACCTGGAAGCGGAGCGCGCGGGCATGCGCAGCGAGCAGCAGTGGCTCGACGCGCTCGCGATGACGTACGCGTCCTACGACGCGCAGCACGGCCGCCTCACGCGCCCGCTCGGCGACACCGCCACGTCGTCGTCGTTCCTCTACAGCGCGCGCGGGGCGTGGGGCTCGGAGCGCCGCGGCGCCGACTACTATTCGGAAGGCGAGCTGATGTGGCTCGAAGCCGACATGCTGATCCGGCGTCTGTCCGGCGGCCGCAAGTCGCTCGACGACGTCGCCCGCGCGTTCTTCGGCCACGGCACGAACACGGGCCCGCAGGTGGTGACGTACACGCGCGAGGACTTGGTCGCCGCGCTGGCAGCCGTGCAGCCATACGACTGGAGCGCGTTTTTCGCGCAGCGCGTCGACGCGATCGCGCAGCATCCGCCGGACATTCTCACCGGCAGCGGTTACGAGCTGGTCTTCACCCCGACGCCGTCGGCGTACGAGAAGCTGCAGAATGGCCGCCGCAAGACGATCGACCTGCGCTACTCGCTCGGCATCGTCGCGGGCAGCGACGGCACGGTGTCCGATGTGTTCCCGGACTCGGTCGCGTACCGCGCCGGGGTCGGCCCGGGCGAAAAGATCGTCGCCGTGAACGACCGCGCGCTGACCGGGCAACCACAGCTCGACGCCGCGCTGCGCGATGCGCAGAACGGCCCGCCGGTCCGGCTGTTGCTCACGGCGGGCAACGTGTACCGTACCGTCGTGCTCGAGTACCGCGGCGGGCCCCGCTATCCGCACCTCCAGCGCGTCGCCGGCACGCCCGACGTGCTGGGCGCGATCGCGAAACCGCTGCCCGCGCTGCCGTAGCCGGCGTCAGCGCTGGCGCGGGTCGAGCGCGTCGCGCAGGCCGTCGCCCAGCAAGTTGAACCCGAGCACCAGCACGGTGATGGAGACGCCGGGAAAGATCAGCGCCCACGGGGCGGAGAGCCAGTAGTCGCGCGCGTCGTTGAGCATCGCGCCCCACTCCGGTGCCGGCGGGCGTGCCCCCAGGCCGAGGTACGAGAGGCCGGCCGCTTCGAGCTCGGCGGTCGCGATCCCGAGCGTCGCCTGAACCAGCAGCGGGGCGAGGATGTTCGGCAGCACGTGGCGCGCCAGGATCGCCGGGGTCCCTGCGCCGATGGCCCGGGCCGCTTCCACGTACTCGTGCTCCTTGACGGCGAGCACCGACGAGCGCGCCAGCCGCGCGTATTGAGGAACGTAGACGATCCCGACGGCGATCATGAGGTTGTTGATGCTGGGTCCGAGGATCGTCGTGATGGCGATGGCCAGGATGATCGACGGAAACGCGAGCATCACGTCCATCGCGCCCATAAGGGCCCCGTCGAGCCGCCGCCCGGCGTAGCCGGCGACCAGCCCGATCAGCGTCCCCGCCGTGATCGCCAGCCCCACCGCGACGAAGCCGATGCGGATCGAGATCCGGGCGCCGAACAGGATCCGGGCGAAGACGTCGCGCCCCAGCTTGTCGGTCCCGAACCAGTGCCCGCCCGACGGTGCCTGCGCACCCTGGGCCACGTGCTGAGCCAACGGGTCGCTCGGCGCGAGCAGCGGCGCGAAAACGGCGAGCAACACGATCGCGGCGACCACCGCCGCGCCGACGACCGCGCCGGGGGCTTTGCGGAACCTCCGCCAGACGTCCGCGGCGAAGGTTCGCGAAGGCGGTTCCAGGGCCACCGGTCCCCCTCTTAGAGCGATCCTGTGCAAAGCCTGTGCCGAGAAATCCGGTCCTGGCGGGATTCTGGCAGGAGAACCGGCCTTCCAAAAAGCAGCAAATCCTAAGCAGCCTTTAAGGTTGCTTTCACCAACACCCACGAGGTAGTGCGTTTGCTCCACGAGCTCACGCACCGCACCAAGGCCGGACTTCGCAGCGCCGTATCGCTGGCGTTGCTTCTGGCGTTCGTGCTGTGCAGCATGCCGTCGGCCTTTGCGCAGACAACCACCGGGAACATCCAGGGTACCGTCACCGCTAGCCAGGGAAATACGAAACTGGCCGGCGTCTCCGTTACCGCTGTATCGCCCACCGGTAGTTACTCTGCCACGACCGACCAAACCGGATTCTACTCGATCAGCGGCGTCTCGCCGGATACGTACACGATCACGTTCAAGACGACGGGATACGAGACGTACTCACTGACCGGCGTCACGGTCGTCCAAACACAGATCGCCACGGCGTCCACGTCCCTGAACAAGACGCTCCAGAACATCGGGCGCACCCAGGCGCGCAGCCAATCCGGCGCGTTCCAGCCCGCCCAGACCACCGACCAGTACAACGTCGGTGCGCCCCAGATGGCCACGACGCTCGGCAAGACCGGTTCCACCAACGAGGGGAACCTGCTCGCGTCGATTCCGGGCGCGTCCTTCGACTCCAGCGGCTACCCCGTTCTTCGCGGCGGCCGTGAGTACGAGGAAGGCTTCCAGTACGAAGGCATCGACTACACCGACGCCTTCACCCACCAGTTCGTGAACTCGTTGATCCTCAACGGCGCCCAGAACTTCCAGGTCTCGCCGGGCGCGGGCGACGCTTCGATCGGCAACGCCGGTACGGGCGCGATCAACGTCGTCGCGAAGCGCGGCACCAACCCGCACTTCGGCCAGCTCGAAGCCGACATCCGGGCCGGGCGCTTCTCGCACGAGCTCCACGGTGAGTACGGCTGGGCCAGCCCCAATGGCCGCTACTCCGAATACGCCGCGGCGTTCGGAAGCCGCAATAGCTACCACTACGGCGGGCCGGGTCAAGACCCGAACCTGATCGGCGTGTTCTACGGCGGCCGCAGCTACGACTGGGCCAACGACGTCCTGAACAACTTCGTCTACAAGTTCGGCAAGGACAACAGCCAGTCACTCCAGTTCTTCTACGAGAACACCCAGTTCGACGCGCACCTCGGAGCCGGGGTTCCGCCGGGGGGTCTTCCGTATAAGGACAACGACCCGTTCTACCTCAACAACGCGTTCGCCCAGACGCCGTACGCCTCGCGCGCGCAGATCCAAGCGGTGACGCCGTTCGTACCCGGTCAGCAGTCCCTCACGGACCGCCTCGGAACGACCGCCGACCACCGTGCGCCGGAGAACTACAACCAGCCGAACGACACGTTCAAGCTCCAGCTCTCGAACAACCTGAACGCCACGACCTTCCTCACCGCGAAGTTCTACCGCGTGGACACCACGTCGCTGTTCGACTTCCCCACGGAAGGCAACGGCACGTTCGAGACCGACATCGTCGCGATGCAGGGCGGTCAGCGCACCGGCTTCGCGCTCGACGGCACCAAGCAAGTCGGTTCGAAGCACCTGCTCGGGTTCGGCGGCAAGTACGACTGGCTCCGTCCGGTGTACTCGCAGCAGTCCGCCAGCGGCTCGACGTTCGTCTTCGGCGGTTTCGGCGGCGGATTCGAAGCGCTGGACTTCCTCCCCGTGAGCGCGGGTGGAACCGGTTACCTCCTGCCGTTCTTCCCGGGCCAGGCCCGTTCGCTGGGCAATGGGATGTTCGCCGCGGCCGGCCAAGCCGGTTGCCCCGCGGGCGCCCCCACCGGCACGAACATCTGCGCACCGCTGCCGGCAGCGCTCCAGATGCCGTACTCGGATGAGTCCACGGCAACGAACCGTCAGGACTGGGCGATGTACGTCAAGGACACGTACTCCCCGACGGACCGCCTCAAAATCGACGTCGGCCTTCGCATGGACGCGGTCAACTGGAGGTACCCGACCTGCGACATCAACTGGTGTAACCCAACGTCGTTCACGACCGCGGGCACACCGAACTTCAACTACTCCACGGACACGAAAACGCCGCGCGTGCTGCAGCCGCGCCTCGCTGTTTCGTTCCAAGCGACCAAGAACGACGCGTTCCGCTTCAGCTACGGACGCTCGGTGCAGTTCGCCCCGATCGCATCGGTCGATCTCGCCGGGTCGCGTATGGCGTACACGCCGTACAACAACATCCCGTCGTACAACAACCAGACCGGGCTTGCCCCGGGCACGCCGGGAAGCGCCGCAATGTATTGCGGTGTGACCGCCGATCAGCTTTGCAAGAGCTACGCCGACCAGCTGTACTGGGAGAACCAGAACGTGCTGCTGGGCGTTCCGATCTCGCCGCTGCTACCCACCACGTACAACAACTTCGACTTCTCGTACTCGCACCTGTTCGCGCATCAGGTGTCGATGAAGGTCACGCCGTTCTACAACAAGTCCTACAACCAGGTCGCAAGCACGCAGCAGCCGATCGTCGTCAACGGCGTCACCAAGGTCGACGCGTTCGGCGCGCCGCTGCTCGGGCCGCCGCAGAACACGAACCTCGGCCAGAGCCACATCATGGGCGTGGAGTTCTTCGTGACGAAGGAAGCGGCGTACGGCCTCTCGGGCTCGCTGTCAATGACGTATCAGAACGAGTTCTCGAACGTCGTTCCGGGCTCGCCGTCGGAAGATTTCTTCCCGTCGGTGCCGCCGCAGTCGCTGGCGCTCGGTAACCTCTACCGCGTCGGCTTCTTGTCGCCGTTCGTCGGCTCGCTGGCGCTCCAAGAGCGCACGCATACCGGCTGGCGCATCAATCCCGTCATCTACTACAACCACGGCTACCCGTACGGCACGGGCCTGCTCACCGCGAACTCGGTGAACGGCACGCCGTACAACCTCCCGAACACGAACGTCACCAATAGCGGTGCGCTCGGCGGGACGACCGGTGCGCCGCAGTACGTCGATCCGCGCAACCCGGGCAGCGAGTTCAAACCGAACATCGATGCCTCGCGCGGTACGCCGAACACGGCCGCCGCGGGCGGCGTGCTGAGCGGGGCGCGTTTCACGCCCGTCCAGCTCACCGTGGAATACCAGTCGCCGCGTAACCCGCGGAACACCTTCGGTGCGCTCGTGTCCAACGTGTTCAACCAGCTGTACGGTCAGCCCGGATTGAACGGACGCTATCAGCCGATCGCGAACGGCATCGGCGGGCCCTACTCGGGCTACTCGTCGACGGCGGTCAACCCGCTCTACTACGGGACGTTCAACTACACGGAACGCCAAGGTAACCAACCCTACACCCTGAACCCTAGCGGACTGCCGCGTTCGGTCCAGTTCTACTACCAGCTCAGTCTCTAGGAGGACGAGTGCGCGCACTCTACAGAGCGCTCGGCACGGCTGCGGGGATCTCGATCCTCGCGGCCTGCACGGGCGGACAATCAGGTATCCAACCCCCCGCCCAGGTCGACACCAGCGTACAATCGACGCGGGCGCTCCAGTTCCGCGTCGGTACGGCGAACTATCGCGCCGTCGTGTATCTGAACACCCTTGCGACGTTCCGCCAGACGAACGGTTTGTCGGGGACGCTATTCAACACGCCCACGATCACCGGTCCGGCCACCTTCAGCACAAACCCGTTCGGCCTCGGGACGCAGACCGCCGGAACGATCGGTGTTGATTTCGGCACCAACCACATCAGCGGAACGCCGCCGACGCAGCCCGGCCTCCCCGCCGTGCTGACGACGTTCAACCAAGTCGGCGGCGTGTTCGCGTACGGGCTCGCGCCCGCGAACTCGGGCACCTCAGGTCAGGCGAACTACCCGAACAACACCGGCGTCGCTAGCGGGTTCAACGCCGGTTGTATCCCGTGTGCGTTCATCGGGCCGTTCGGCGTGCTGTTCGAGGAGTACTCGCAGCCGCTGTTCCTCCCGACCAACCGGCGGCTTCCGATGCTGCTTGGGCCTCCGGCTGTGCCGGATTTCCATGACGGCACGTTCCCGGCGGCGTTCCTGGGATACGACTCCGGGTTCATGTCCTTCGGCGTCCAGCCGATCGCCGGCGTGTACAGCCTGCACGTCGTCGTGCCGAGCGCGACGATCGGCATCAACACGGCGGTCTTCGACACGACGGCGACGCTCACGTCGGCCGCGGGTCTCGGGGCGCAAACCACACCGACCGTCACATTCCCCGTCAACGGGGGCGGGACGACCACCGGCCAGGTGACCGTCGTCGTTCCGCCGGCTGGGGCTGGTTCCACGAACCAGCTGCTCTACATGGTCGACATCAACGGGACCACGAATAACCCGAACTTCTACACGGCGTCGGTCCCCGCCGCGGGCGGCACCTTCATCCTCACCCCGACGTCCGGGCCGAAGCTCCCGAGCGGCGCGGCCGGGCCACCGGTGACCTCGGGCGACGTCTTCTTTGCGTGGACGGTCGGTTCCGACTACGACATCCTGGCAGCGGCCGTGCCGAACAACCTGGCGCAAACGCCCGCGTTGCCGGCTCAAGCCGACGTCACGATCTCGATCCCTTCGGCGTCGAACGTTCCCTAAACGCCGCCGGCTCCATACCCCGAGGGCGGTCCTTTCGAGGGCCGTCCTCTTCTTTTGTCTTACGGGAACTCACCAGGCCTACCCGATACTTTCAAGGACATGCCCGTGACGCGCACGACCGACCCCGCGCTTTCCGCCATCGCCGCGAAGATCGACGGCGGCGTATCGCTCAGCCTCGAGGACGGCCTCGCGCTCTTCCGCACGCCCGACATCCACACGCTCGGCCGCCTCGCGACGAGTGCCAAGGAACGCAAGAGCGGCAAGAACGTGTACTACGTGCTCAACCGCTACATCAATTCGACGAACGTCTGCTACGCAAACTGCACGTTCTGCTCGTTCGCGCGCTCCGAGAAGGACGCCGACAAAGTGCGCATGTCGGCCGACGAGGTCGTCGCCAGAACGCTCGAGACCGGCGCCAACTTCAACCAGCTGCACATTGTCGGCGGCCACGACCCGCGCCAGCTCTCGCTCGACTACTGGCTGCCGCTGATGCGGCGCGTGAAAGAGCTGGTGCCGCACGTGCAGCTCTCGCTTTTCACCGCGGCCGAGATCGACTACATGGCGCGCCGCCATCGCCTCTCCTACGACGAGATCTGCCGCACGTTGCGCGAGGCGGGGCTCGACAACGTCAACGGCGGCGGCGCCGAAGTGTTCAGCGAGCGCTTTCGCAAGGAAGTCTGCCCGAACAAAGTCGACGCCGCGCATTGGCTGGAGATACACGAGACGCTGCACCGTCACGGCGTGGCGTCGAACGCGACGATGCTCTACGGGACGATCGAGACGACGCAAGAGCGGATCGAGCACCTGATCATGCTGCGCGAATCGCAGCGCCGCTCGCCCGGCTACAACGCCTTCATCCCGCTCGCGTTCCATCCCGACGGCAACGCGCTCTCGCACCATGGCTGGACGTCCGGGCTCGACGACATCCGCATGTTCGCGGTCGCGCGCCTGATGCTCGACAACTTCGACCACATCAAGGCGTACTGGATGATCCAGGGCCTCAAGATCTGTCAGCTCGCGCTGCAGTTCGGCGCCGACGATATGGACGGCACGCACGGCTCGACCGACGAAGAGCTGATCTATCACAGTGCGGGCACGCGCTCCGGCCAGCACGTCGACGACCGCGAGTTTCGCCGTCTCATCGAAGACGCCGGCTATGTCGCGGTGCGCCGCAACTCCACCTACGAAACCTTTCCGTACGACTGGAAGCCCGACGACACGATCCCGGGACGCGAGCTCGTCGGAGCGGGCGTCTGAGCGACGTGCCGCGCCTTCGCTACGGCCGCATCGCGTACGTCAACGTCGCGCCCGTCGAAACGGCGTTCGATGCGGGTGCGGTCGCGCGGGACGCCGACGTCATGGTCGACGTTCCAACCCGCCTGAACGCCGCGCTGCTGGACGGCCGGCTCGACGTCGCCGCGATCAGCGCGGCGCACTACCTGGAACATCGAGACTCGCTCGAGCTCCTCGGGGATGTGTGCATCGCGGCCGACGGTCCGGTGCGCTCGGTGCTGCTGGTATCGCCCGTGCCGCCAGCGCTGCTCGGCGGCGCGTCGATCGCGGTGACGGCACAGTCCGCGACCGGCAAAGTCTTGCTCGCAACGCTGCTCGAGAAGCTGCAGGGCGTGAAGGCAGCGTACGAGGTCGTCGACGACGCGCTGGCCGCGGCGCAGAGCGGCCGTCCTGCGCTCGTGATCGGCGACGATGCGCTCTCCGCGCGCAAGGCGTGCCGGCCGGCGTGCATCTACGACCTCGGCGAGGCGTGGCACGCGTGGACCGGGCTCCCGTTCGTGTTCGCGGTGTGGGCCGTTCGCCGCGACGTGCTCGCCGCGCGGCCGGATGACGTCGCCGCGCTAGCGGACGCGCTCGCCAGGGGACGCGCGTGGGGCAGTGCGCACCACGACGCCGTCGTCGACGCCGCGCTCACGCAGGCGCCGTATCACCGCGCGCTCTACGACGACTACTTCATGCGCCTTTCCTACACGCTCGACGAACGCGCGCTGCGCGGCCTCGAGCACTTCGCCGCGCTTCAGGAGGACGTTCGTGTCGCTCGCTGACGTGCTGGACCGGGCCGGCGGCGGCGGTCGCATCTCGTTCGATGAAGGGGTGCGCTTGTACCGCGAGGCGTCGCTGCACGACCTCGGATCGGCGGCGCATGCGCGGCGCATGGCGATGTACCCCACCAATGACGTTACGTACGTCGTCGACACGACGATCAACTACACCAACGTCTGCAACGTGCACTGCACGTTCTGCGCCTTCTTCCGGCCCGAGCAGCACGGCGAAGGCTACACGATGTCGCACGACAAGGTGATCGAGCGCGTGCGCTACGCGGCCGACATGGGCGCGACGCAGATCATGATCCAAGGCGGCGTCAATCCCGAGCTGCGGATCGAGTGGTTCGAGCACCTGTTCCGGCGCGTCGCCGCGGAGTTCCCCAACGTCGACATCCACTCGCTGTCGGTGTCGGAGATCGCGGGACTCGCGAACATCGAAAATCTCAGCGTGCGCGAGGTGCTCGTGCGGCTCAAGGCGGCGGGCTTGAAGTCGCTGCCGGGCGCGGGTGCGGAGATTCTCGTCGAGCGCGTGCGCAAGCGCATCAGCGCGCGCAAGATCGTCCACGACGGGTGGATCGGCGTGATGCGCGAGGCGCAACTGCTCGGCATGCCCACTACGGCAACGATGATGTTCGGTTCGATCGAGACGGACGAAGAGCGGATCATGCACATGCAGGTGATCCGCGACTTGCAGGACGAGACGCAGGGCTTCACCGCGTTCATCCCGTGGTACTACGTGCCGTACAAGACGCCGTTGCGCGGCCGCGAGGCGAGCGGCCTGGAGTACTTGCGCGTGCTGGCCGTGTCGCGGCTGTTCCTCGACAACGTGCCGCACCTGCAGGCGTCGTGGCTCACGCCGGGCCTCAAGCTCGGGCAGCTCGCGCTGTTCTACGGTTGCGACGACATGGGCGGCACGATCATCGAAGAGCAGGTCGTGCACGACGCGGGCAGCACGAACGAGGCGACGCGCGCGCAAGTCGAGGAGATCATCCGCGGCGCGGGTTACAACCCGGTCATCCGCGACACGTACTGGAACCTGCGTTCGGACCTGGAGCTCGCAACGGCGTAGCCCGCTCGGTCAGGTGATGCCGATGCGGTACGTCACGAGGTTCGCGTCTTCCGCGATGCGCTCGTAGAGCGCGCGCGCTCGCCCGTTCCGCGCGTCCGTCACCCAGCGTACGTGCGTCCAGCCGCGCTCGCGCGCGACGGCGCGGACGCGGCCGATCAACGCTTCCGCGAGGCCCGTGCCGCGCTGCGACTCCGTGACCCAGATATCGTCGATGAAGCATGCTTCGTTGCCGTCGAGCGTTCGCGGGAACGGGCGAAAATGGACGAAGCCCGCAAGCTCGTCGTCTTCGCTGATCGCGAGGACGCCCTCGACGCCGTGCGTGCGTGCGAGCAGCCACGACCACACCGTCGCGGCGATCGCGTCGTCGGCGTGCTCTCCGAGCGCGGCGGCGTAGCGCACGTAGTGCGCGCGCCACGCTTCGAAACGCCGCGGGCTCACCGGCTCGAACGTCACCCCGCATCTCCTCGCATACGCCGTCGTTAGACGAGCGAACCTTTCTTCGCCTTCCGGCAGTCAACGAGGATGATGCCGATCGAACCGAACGCCTACCGGCGCGCGTGGGCCGCGTGGCTGCCCGCGGCCTTACCGCTGCTGGAAAACGAGGACTACGCCGCCGCGCTGACGTCGTTCCCGAAGCCCGAGCTCGCACCGCTGCCGTTCCGGCCCGCGCCGGCGCCCGCGCAGCGGCGGATCGCGCTGATCACGACGGCCGGCGCGTACGACGCGCAGACGCAGGCGCCGTTCGCGGCGGCGTCGGCGATCGGGGACGTGACGCACCGCGTGTTCGCGGTCGAGCTGCCGGACACGCGCCTCGCGCTGCGCCACGGTCATTACGATCCGGCTGCCGCGACCGCCGATGCCGAGGTGCTGCTGCCGCGCCGCGCGCTGCGCGATGCGGGAGCGGCGCTCACGGCAAACGTGATCTCGACGATGGGATATTGCATCGACTGGCCGGCCTTCATCGAGCAGACGGTGCCGCAGCTCGTCGCGCAGGCGCGCGCCGACCGCGCGACGTGCGCGCTCCTCGTCCCCGTTTGACCGATGTGCCACCAGACCGTGCGTCTGGTCGCCGAAGCGCTCGAGCTCGATGGAATCGCAACCGTCGTCGTGGGCACGATGCGCGGAATGCTCAGGGGACTCCCGCGCGTCATCGTGACGCGGTACGAGCGCGGTCAGAACTTCGGCCCGGCGGGTGACTCTGCGGAGCACGCCGCCATCGTCGCCGAGGCGCTCGCGCTGTTCGACGCGACGGAACCGGTGTTCCGCGATCACAAGGCGCCGCCGCCGTAAGCCTAACGGTTCTGCGCGATCGTCGCGCGGTGGAGCAGCCGCGCGAGCTGCAGCTCCTTGCCGAACGCGTGGTCGTCCGGCGTGAGCTGCGGCACGACGGCGAACGTGTAGGCGTGCGCGCCGTAGCGCACGTACAGCGTGTTTCCATAGCGCACGGCAACGCCGCCGAGGCCGTCGACGGAGATGGTGTCCGGCTCGGCCGGCGTCCGCGGATCGCGCCGCGCGACGACGAACAGCGACGGCGCGCCGTACGTCGTTGAAACGTACTGACAGATGCTCCCGCTGGTTGGCATCAGACGCATCGGCGTGCCGAGTACCGCGCCGATATCGTTCTCGGACAGCACGGAACATGGCATGCCGGGTACGACTTTGGTTGGGTCGCGCGGCGGCGCGAACGCGAACATCGCAAACAGCGCGACAAAGATCGTAAGTGAGGCGAGCACTTTCTTGAGTTCAGACATCGTGCGCTCATACAATCACAAGCGATGGCGGCGGCGCACCTGACGATCGGTTAAGCGAAGCGGCAAAGCGTTCGTATCATGGATGAAACGGCGACCGGTGCGAACGCATCGCGCACGGCCCGCGTTGCTCTCGGCGTAATGGACAGACGGAACGGCCGGTCCGACGGCAAGCCGCGCGTGGCGCTGATCGCGCACGATGCGCGCAAGGCGGATCTCACCGAGTGGGCGACGTTCAATCGCGGCACGCTCGCCGGCTGCGATCTGGTCGCAACGGGAACGACGGGTTCGCTGGTGGCGGAGGCGACCGGCCTGCGGGTGGATCTGCTGCTGTCCGGGCCGCTCGGCGGCGATGCGCAGGTCGGTGCGATGCTGGTCGATGCGCGCTTGGATCTGATCGTGTTCTTCTGGGATCCGCTCACGTCGCAGCCGCATGACGTCGACGTGAAGGCGCTGCTGCGGTTCGCGGTGCTCTACAACGTGCCGATCGCGTGCAATCGCTCCACCGCGGATTTCCTCATCTCGTCGCCGCTGTTCCTCGACGCAGAGCACCTCGTCGCGCGGCGATCGGCTCGCACGCCTACTTCGTGACCGCGCGAACCTCCGCGGCGGTCACCAAGGAGCCCCTGTTTCCCCATGTCGTGCGAATGTAGCTGAGCACGTTCGCGATCTGCGCGTCGGTGAGCGTGCCGCGCCATGCGGGCATCACCCCGTCGTACTTCACACCCTTCGCGACGATCTTTCCGGTCAAGCCGTACTTCACGGTGTGGATCACGCGTTTCGCGTCACCGGACACGTACGGGTTCGCGACGAGCGACGGGAAGATGCCCGGCTGGCCGATGCCGTTCAAGCCGTGGCAGCCCGTGCAGTTCGCGGCAAAGATCTTCGCGCCGGCGGCGCTCGATGACGCGGCCTTCGCGTCGGGTGCGGCCGCCGTTGCGACCACGAGCGCCGCGATGGACGCCAAGACCACGATCTTTGTCACGGAGCCACCACCTGAACACCTCGGTGTGAACGTCGCCTTGAAATTCGCGCGAGGCCGAATGCCGCCTTCCCGTCGACGGCCGGGGAGTGATCCGGGCATGGGCCGGAGTACGTTACGGTAGCGATAACACTCACCTCGCGCTGGAGGTCCTCGTGATTGCTTCCCGTTCTTTTGCCGCGGCTGCCGCCGCCGCGCTCCTCTGCCTGGCCGTGCCGGCGCTCGCCGCCGACGGGCCGCATCGCGTCTACGCGATTTCCAGCCAAAACGGCTCCGGCGAGCTCGGTACCGTGACGCTCACCGCGGTCGGCGACAAGACGCGCGTCGACATCGCGCTCGCGAACGTGCCGACGGACGTTGCGCAGCCGGCGCACATCCATGAAGGCACGTGCGCGAAGCTCAATCCCAAGCCGAAGTATCCGCTGGCCAACATCGTCGACGGAACGTCGACCTACATGGTCGACGCGCCGATGTCGCAGCTCGTCGCCGGCGGGTTCGCGGTGAACGTGCACAAGTCGACGACCGATATTCCGACCTACGTCGCTTGCGGCGACCTGGGCGCCAAGAAGTAGCGGCGCTTTCCGACGAGGCGTTGTTACGCCTCGTCGGAGCTCGTCACGCCGATGCATTCAACGAGCTGTATCGGCGGCATGCGCCGGCGGTCGCGGCGGTAGCGTCGCGGCTCGTGTCCGATCGCGCCGACGCGGACGAAGCGACCCAGTCCGCGTTCATGATGCTTTGGAACCGTGCCGCGACGATCGATGCGCGCGGCGGGTCGTTGCGCCCGTGGCTCGTCACCGTCGGCCGCAATGCCGCGGTCGATTGCGTGCGCCGCGTGCGCGCCCGCGTTTCGACCGACGCGCTCCACGAACGAATCCCGGCGACCGGCGCCGGACCTGAGGAAACGGTCATGCAGCGAGACGTCCGACGCGACATCGATCATGCGCTCGAATCGCTGGATCCGGAGCAGCGCGCGGTGCTCGAACTCGCTTACTTCGGCGGATTGAGCCAAACGGAGATATCGGCGCAGACCGGCGTCCCGCTCGGCACGGTGAAGAGCCGCGTGCGTCTGGCGATGCGTCACCTGCGCCGCGTCATGGAGCCTAGCGCGGGAGAACTGGCGTGAATCCGCACGACGATCTCGAAGCCTACGTCCTCGGGGCGCTCGAACCGGCCGAAGCCGCCGCTTTCGAATTCCATCTCGCCGAGTGTTCGGTGTGTCGCGACGGCGTCGCGTCGTACGGCGGCGTGCTGCGCGCGCTGCGCGCGTTGCCGGTCGCCGCTGCGCCGCCGCCGCCGCGCGCCGGGCGCCCACCCTTCGGGTGGTTGGCGGCGATCGCGGCCGCGGCGATCGTCGGGATCGCCGTCGGCCAGCGCACCGTAGGCACACACACGGACGCCGACGTCGTCGCGATCGCGCAGATGATCGCCGGGCAACCGCGAGAGGTCGCGCTCGCCGGGCCGTCAGCGCGCGGTACGGTGATCGTCGGCAGCGGCGGACTCCGCACCGCGTTCGTCGTGAGCGGGCTGCCGGCGCCGCCGTCGGGCCGTGGATATCAAGTCTGGGTGCGCGGCGCGAGCGTTCGTTCACCGGGCATGCTGCATCGCACCAGCGACGGCCTCGAAGTGCTGGTCGTCCCCGGCGACGTGCTGGCCGGTGCGCGGCGCATCGGCATCACGATCGAGCCGGCCGGCGGGTCGCCCGCGCGCACGGGCCCGGCACAGGTGACCGGAAAGGTCTCGTAGCGCCGGACGGAAGTCCTTGCCCACAGGGCGTACAATTAGGCGTGCCTCATTGCGGACTTCGTCGCGCCTCAGAAGCGCTGACGGCCCTGCTTGCCATGCTTGTGTTGCTCGTCCTCGTCTCGTCTGCTGCGCTCGCCGACGCCGACGCGGTCGCTCTCGGCGTCGATCCGGCCACCGTCGGCCTCCAGCCGCTTCGGGGAGCGATCCCCGTGGCGACCCCGGCCCCGGGAGAGTCGCGGCTCACGCGGCGCGAGGACGGCACGTTCGCCGCGGTGCCGCGCCGCGCCGGCGGGACGGTCACGTTCGGCGTGGTCGCCCGCGAGGCACCGTGGACGCTCCAGCCCGGCCTCACGGTCATGGCGAAAACGTACGACGGCGTCGTGCCCGGCCCGACCCTGGTCGTGCACGAGGGTGAGCGCGTCGTGATCGACTTCCGCAACGCGATGACGGTGCCGGACACCCTCCACCTCCACGGCATCCACGGCGGGCCCGACGCGATGGACGGCGTCGCCGGCATCTCGCAACCCATGGTGCCGCCCGGCGGCCGGTTTCGCTACGCGTTCACCGCGCGGCAGCCGGGGACGTTCATCTACCACTCGCACGACAACGAGGCGATGGTGGACAGCGGGCTGTATGGCGCGATCATCGTGCTGCCCGCTCACCCGCGGCCGGAAGAACGCGTGCAGCGCGACGACGTCGAGTTCCTCTCGTCGTGGGCGATTCAGACCGTCACCGAGAGCCACCATACCATCAACGGCAAGGAATACCCGGCGACGACGCCCATCGAGGTGCGCAAAGGCGAGCGCGTGCGTTTGCGCTGGATCAACATGTCGTCCGAGAACGTGCACACGATGCACACGCACGGTCACGACATGCTCGTGATCGCGCGCGATGCGCAGCCCGTCGCGGTGCGCGACGTGCAGGACACGATCTTGCTCGGACCCGGGCAGCGCGCGGACACGGTCATCGTCGCGAACGCGCAGCCCGGCAACTGGCTCGTGCATTGCCACGTGCTCGACCACACGGAGGATGCGGCCGGCATGCCGGACGGTCTCGTCACGACCATCCACTACGCGGGGACGCCGCAGCGCCTCGATGCGATGAACGCCGCGATGCGGATGCAGATGCCCATGCCGAATTCGTCCAACGGCAACCCTCGGGCGCCGCTCTCGTTCACGGCGACGGCGCTGCTCGGCGCGTTCGCCGGCTTCACCATCTTTCTCGGGCTACCGATCGCTCGTGCGCGTCGCTTGTCGCCCGACGTCATCGCCGCATTGAACGCGCTCGCCATCGGCATCCTCGTCTATCTGATCGTCGAGATCGCCGGCAACGCGACGACGCCGCTCGTGCGCTCGCTCGCGAGCTGGCAGCGCGGTGTGACGGGACACGGCGCGCTGTCGCCGCTTCCGCTCGCGATGCTGCTCGCGTACGTCGCGGGGCTGCTGCTGGGACTGGTCGGGCTCGGCGCGCTCGCGTCGCGGTTCGCCAAGTCCGGTGCGTCGTCGGCCGTGGAGAAACCGCTGGTGATCGCGGCGATGATCGCGATCGGCATCGGCGCGCACAACTTCGCCGAAGGCCTCGCGATCGGGGCGTCGGCCGCGTCGGGCGCGACGGCGATCGCGTTCGGCCTCATCTTGGGATTTGCGCTGCACAACGCCACCGAAGGTTTCGGCATCGCCGCGCCGCTCGCGGGTCGCGGAACCGTCGCGACGTGGGGACAGATCGGGCTCGCGGGACTGGTCGCCGGCGGGCCGACGTTTCTGGGCGCGATGCTCGGCTACCGGTTCTCCTCGCCGACGCTTTCCGCGCTGTTCTTGATGACGGCCGTCGGCGCGCTCGTGTTCGTCGTCGGTGAGCTGTGGGCCGTGCTCAAGCGCAGCGGTCTCACGATCACGTCGACGTCGATGCTCGCGGCAGGCTTCGTGCTTGCGCTTGCCACGGAAGTCGTCGCGGAGATCACCGGCTGACGGTAGGCGACCGGCTCGCGCCGGTGGCCGTGCCGCTCGTGAACGCGCACCCATGAAGGGTCGTGCACGCCGTTCGGCGTGTGTCGCGAATCACTGCGCTTTTAGTACGCTCCCGAACCGAGCCGCGTGTTCGAAACGCCGAACCGCAGCGATGCATTGAGCGTGTGCGTCGTGCGCTCGCCGCGTTGGATCACGTCCTCCGCCTCGACGGCAAGCCCGCGCGAGAGCAAGTGCGTGCCGCCGATCGTCACCGAGCGCGCAAAAGCGCCGCTCGAGTCGTTGACGCCGTCGTAGCGCACGATGCCGAACGTTCCGTGCGGAAACTGCCAGCGCACTTGCGCGAACCCGCCGCTGGACGCGATCCCGATCCCGTCACCGTTGGGGCTGGAGTTGAAGCCCGTCTGAAGCGCGGTTTCGACGGCGAGCCGGCCGCGGTAGAAGTTCAGCCCGACGCCGCGGCGCTGGAACGCGTCGGGGATGTCGCCGAGCCGGCGCTCCCCCGTATAATCGTAGACGCTCAGAACGGCACCGCCGATCGCCTCCTGCGCTTGGATCATGCGGTCGGTGCCGTCGCGCGGAAGCCCGGACTGCTTGTCGTGGCCGTCGATCGCCGCGAACGTCGCGCCCGATCCGCGCACCGGGTTGCCCAAGGCGACGGTGACCGCGTTGTGCGGATCGATCAGCGTGAACGGATTCGAGCCGACCGTCTGGTCGAAGATCGCGTAGTGCTGATTCGTCTGGCGGAACGTCTCCGGATCGACCGGGAGCGGCAGCGTGATCGAGCCGGCGGTGAAGCGAACCGGCGCACCACCGAACGAGCCGCGCGTGGTGTACTGCGCCCACGCTTCGCGGACCGCGCCGATCTGCGCGCCGTCGACGACGTAGAACTGGCCGGCGACCGACACCTGCGGGGTGACGCGCGCGGCGAGAAACACTTCGAGCTCGTCGAGCGTCGCCTTCGGCAGCTGATTGCTGCTGTCGGGCTCGCTCGTGTACGCGAACTGGCCGCGCACCGCGACGACGGGCTTGCCGCCAATCCCGAGGTTCGGCAAGTGCATGTCGTTGCGGAGATAGGCCTGGCCCAAATCGTTGGTCGAGCGAATCGACGTGTGGCAGGCGTCGCATTGAAGGCCCGTCTGCATGGAGAACGACGGCAGCGCATCGGACGGCGCTCGCACGGCGAGCACCGCGGCGAGCGCCGCGAACGCCGCCGCCGCGGCGCAACGTAAAAGGCGGTTCATGCTGGGACTCCTACATGCGGGGCCAGGGGCTGTGCGATCCATGCGGGCTCGAACGTCGTGAAGTGAAATGCCGCAAGCAGCTCGTCGAGTGATTCGGCGCGTTCGCGCGTGTGAAACGTCGAGGCGTCGACGCGTTTGAGCTGCGCGGCCGACTGCTCCGTCGCGGCGCTGATCTGCTGCATCGTCAACGCCGTGTGCCGCGCGTGGTCGGCGATCGTCGTGATGAGCCGGTCGATCTCCGCCGTCACGCTCTGCTGGCTCGACGCCCCGACGGCGTTTCGCTCGGCGTCCTGCGCGACCGAGGCGATCCGTTCGGCGAGCTCGGTCGAGGCGGCTCGCATCTGCGCGGCGCGTGATGCAACGTCGGCGGAGATGCGCGAGGTCGCCTCGATCGCGGTGCGAATCTGCGCGAGCGCTGCGTCCGCGGCGCGCGTCACCTCGACGCCGCTGGACGTCGCCTTCGCCGATTCGCGCACGGCGCCGGCAGCGTGCAGCGCGTCGGCGCGAATGGCGGCAAGGATGCCGTCGATCTCGCGGGTCGCCGTCTGCGACCGCTCGGCGAGCGCGCGAACTTCCGACGCGACGACGGCGAAGCCGCGGCCGTGCTCGCCCGCGCGGGCGGCTTCGATGGCGGCGTTGAGCGCCAGCAGGTTCGTCTGATCCGCGATGTCGTCGATGGCGGCCACGATCGTGCCGACGTGCGCCGACCGTTCTTCGAGGGCGCCGATCGCCGTCGCCGCGCCTGCGCTGAGCGTGCCGATCGACGCCATGGACTCGGCGGCCCGCCGCACCGCTTCGCTGCCGCGTTCCGATTCGCGCAACGCGCTGTCGGCCGAGCTCGCGAGATCCTGGCCGAGCTCGTGAAAGCGCGCGATCTCGCCGTCGAGCGTCGCGACGGAGCGTGATCCCGAAACCGCCGCGTCCGCCTGCCGGCGCGAACCCGCCGCGATCTCGTGCGATCCTTCGGCGAGCTCGTTCACGCGCGCGTGCATGTCGTCGAGCTGTTTGGCCTGGTCGGATGACGCGAGCGTCGCGTCGCGCACGGCATCGAGCACCTGGCCTGCCGCGATCGCGGATTCGGCGGTGCTTGCCGACACCTGGACGCTTTCGGCGACGAGGTCTTGCGAAACGGCCGACGCGCGCGTCACGGTTCCGCGGAGACTCTGCGTCATCGCGTCGAACGCGCTCGCAACGCCGTGCAGTCCGGCGACGAGTTCGTCGTAGCTGGCGGCCAGAACGCCGATCTCGTCGGGACTGCTCGCGCTCAACGGCACGCGGGCGGTTTCGTAGCGCGTGTCCAGGTTGCCGTCGGCCAGGGCTCGGAACGAGCAGACGAGCCGCTCGACGTCGTCGCGCGCGATGTCGTGCAGCGCCGCGGTGACCGTCGACAGCCGGCGCGTCACGGAGCGTCCGACCACGTAGGCGATGAGGCCGAAGAGAAAAATCGCCGCAACGGTGCTCGCCACCAGCGTCACCAAGACGGATCGGGCCGTTGCCTCGAACTCCGCGTTCGCGACCCGTGCGCCGGACGCAACGTACGCGTAGAGCTTTTCGGCTTGCTGCCTAACAGCGTCGAAACGCGCTGCGTCGTCGCGCAAGGCGCCCGTCGCCGCGATCCGGCGTCCCGCCAGAACGTCCGCGCTGCGTTTCGAATATTGCCGGTCCAGCGCGGCGACCCCGTCTTCGATCTGCTGCTCGTAAATGTCGATCTGCTCGAGCTGGTTGACCGGGATGTACGACGTCTGATCGCTCGCGCGCAACGTCGCGAGCCGGCGCTGCAGCGCGGTTCGCGCTTGGTCGATGTCGCCGCGAAATGCGGGGTCGCCGGTCGCGACGAAGCCGCGGACTGCCGTTTGCTCGAGCAGCGCCGCATCGACGACTTCGCGAATTTCGATCGACGTCGTTTCCAGCGCCTCGCGGTGCGCCGCGGCGAACGCCATCGCCGAGATGCCGCGGGCCGTCACCAGCGCGACCGCGATCATCAGGATCACCGCGATCGCGGACCCGGCGGCCAGCCGGGCCGCGATCGGAAAGCGACCGCGCATGCTGATTCCGGCCTACTTCTTCGCGACCGCGCAGCTCGCGATCGTCGCGATGTCGTCGAACGACTTGTGCACGTTGACGACCAGGTCGCCCGCCGTCAGCTTCTCGATCGGCACGTCGACCGTGGTCGTCGACTCGCCCTTGACGACCGCGGCCAGCATGTAGAGCGGCCGGGGAGCGTACTTGTCGCACGTGCCGGTGTGAAAGTGGGCGGGCTGCGGGTCGCCCCGACCGCCGTGCACTTGAAGCTGCACGAGCGTCTTGCCGCCGCGCGGCGTGAGGATCGCCACGCCGCTCTCGCCCGAACCGTTCATCGCGGCGAGCGGGACGCGGATCGACTCGTCCGCCGCGGCGGGCACGAACGCGGCGGCAACGACCAGCAATGCGAGCAGCGCGGCGCCCGCGTGAACGCGCTTCGGTTTCTCCATGGTCGATGTCTCCGTCCTGATGGCTCTAGGTCTTCATCGGCACGGAGTATGAAGACATTCTGAAACGCGCGGTCCCGACGGCACATTGTAAAGCATTCCGAACGCCGGCGATAACGAGAGCGGTGAACGGGCCGCGCGGGGCCGATTACTTGAGCTGGCGGTCGATGAGCAACGGGGGTGGACGACGTCGGGTGATCCGTCCCGTAGAGCCCGCGCAACGCCGCTCGGGCGTCGTGAGCGATCGTTGCCGGAGCGTGGCGTCGTTTGGAACAGCGCGATCAGCGCCGCCGCGAGCATCATGGTTCGATGCGCCTCCGGATCACGTTCGACGGCGATCCGCGAGAAGAGGGGTCGTCGGCGTCGGCCGGTCGGTACCGTAGATCTTCATCAGCGTCCGCCGCGCGACGTCGCTGATGGAGCCGGGCGCGCTGGGGTCGTGCGCGAGTTGGACGAAGATGCGCCGAGCATTCTCGACGTAGGCGCGACCGCGGGGCGTTTTGCGGCCATACCATGCGGCCGTAAAGCCCCACCGCGAGCCCGCGCGCATCAGCGCGACGTAGTGCAGGAAGCCCGTGGCCTGCCGCGCGCACCGCTCGGCAGCCTGCGCGGCACGAACGCACGCGGACTCCTGGGGCCGTTTGCGAGTGTCGAATGCGCACGGGTCCGGCATGTAGCGGACGCAATCCGGCGGCAACGGCACGGCGTTAGGAGCCTGCGCCGGCTCTGGGGACGCGGTCGCAGCTTCGGCTGGAAGCGGAGTCGCACTTGCCGCGGGCAACGGCATCGCCTGAAATGCGACCATCAACGCGACGAGCAGTATGTTCGAGGATTTCCTCATGATCGGGGCGCGATCCGCTTCTTACACGACTGCCCTCATGAACCATGTATGTACGATGTCAGACGATTGGAATGAACTCGAAGCGGACGGTTTCACCATTCGTTCACGTATGGGTGCGACGTTGTTTAAACTCCACCCAAGATTCCGAGGTCGAACATGCGTTTACCACTCGTGAAATTTCTCTTTGCCTCGCTCGCGACGAGCGCGGTCGGCCTCTCGGGTTGCGCGGCGACACAAAGCGGGACGTCGGCATCATTCGTTCCTGGGACACATGCGCTTGCGCCGTTGTCCGGACCGGCGAATTCCGGTGGAGGCGGTGGTGCTGCGGGTGGCGGCGGTGGCGCCGCCGGAGGAGGTGGCGGCGGCGGTAACGTCACGCTGAATGCGATCATCGTCGCCGATGCCGGCTTCCCGAACGTTCGCGGGAGCCTGGTGTACTCGCAAGTCGGCGCTTTTGAGAAACTGACCGGCGACCTCGTCGATACCGGTGTCGTCCAACTGCCGCCGCCCGCGATCCCGACGGACGTCGGCTTGTTCATCAACGGCGCGCTGGTGAACTGGGCGTCGATCGCCCCGACCAACGGAATCCCGCTCGAATTCACGCCGATTTGCCCTGACATCACCGCGACATCGACGGATTGCGCGGGTTTCGCCGGTGAGTTCGCGCACGCGTCAGGCGGGGGCGTCCCGGCGCAAACGGTTCCGGTCCTCAGCGCAGGAACGGTCGTCGACGTGGAGCTCTTCAAGGGCGTCCTCGGACGCAGCATCTTCGCGGCGAACGGCCGGACGAACGTGCAGCATATTGGGACGGCGATCTTGAGGTAGGCGGGTGCCGGCGCGCCGTTGCGTAAATTGAAACGATATGACCGACGGCACGACGACGCGAACCATCTTTATCATCCGTCACGGTGAGAAGCCCACCGCGGATCCGCCGAACTCCGCGGCTCCGTACGGCATCGACATCAACGGCAACCTCAACCCCAGCTCGCTGATCCCGCAAGGCTGGCAGCGCGCAGGCGCGCTGACGACGTTGTTCGCTCCGTACGAAGGTCAGGCGGCAAGCTGGGTGGCAACGCCGGCGGAACTGATCTCGCCGTCGTATTCCGACGACCCGACGACGGGCCCGAGCGGGCACCGCACGGACGAGACGATCTATCCGCTGAGCCAGTTCATCGGCGTCACGATCGACAACACGACCTACGCCGAGGGCGATGAAGCGACGCTCGGTACGAACGTCGCCGGAGAGAAAAGCGGCGTCACGCTCATTTGCTGGGAGCACACGGCGATCAACCTGATCGCGAACGCGATCGTCGGGCCGGCGCAGCAATCGCAGATCCCGCAGAGCTGGCCGAACGGTCGCTTCGACGTCGTGTGGGCCTTCACGCGCGATTCGACGTCGACCACGTACACGTTCGTGCAGTATCCGGAAATGCTGATCTCCGGCGACAGCACCGCGCCGATCCCGGTGAGCAGCTCCTCGAGCAGCACGTCGAGCAGCAGCAGCACGTAAGCCCGGCAGCAACGCGACTTCTGGGAATCCACCGCCTATGGTACCAGTAGCCGCGGGCGCCGCGCGGGACACGAACGGCGAGATGAAAGCGCTGGACGGGGATATTCGCTCGATGCGCGGCGACATTCACATCATGGCGCACAAGATCGGCGGCTCGTTCCTTTTCCGCGGCGTGAAATGATGTCGTGACGTTCGGGGCGCCACGGCGGCCGCCGCGCGAGGCGCGAACCAAATCGACATCGGCGGCATAGGTGTGAAGAGCGCTCGGTTTACGGAGCGCGTCTTGATTCATGTGGGACTAAGGCGCACGGAGCCGGTCGCACTGTAAAGGAACGACTCATGCGACGCATACACATGGCGATCGTCGTCTTCACGCTTGCCTGTTCCGGTCTGATGACGAGCGCCGGCTCCGCGGAAAATCGCTGGAAGGTCGACATCTCACCGACGTTCTTCGTTGACGGAACGGGCGACTCGACCGCGGCGCCCCCGCGCGGGACCGTCGCTGCGTACTGCCCGGGATATGCAGGGGCCCCGATTCCGCCTGCGTGCCACGGGTTTCCGAGAAATACGAGCGATCTGCGGTTCGACTACGGCGTGACCTATCACCTCAGTAAGAAGCTGAATATCGAGTACACGCACAGTGCGTTCGATTATTCGATCGGCCGCGTGACGTCGATCGCGCCCCTCTCGGTGCTGACGGGCAACATCAACGACAGTACCGACAAAATCAGCCTCAACTATGCAGCCGGACACGGGCTCGCGCTCGACGCGCATTACTTCAGCGATCAGCGCTCTTCGATCGAAGCGACCGCGTCGCCGTTGCTCAAGGCCGTCACCGGGAGCAACTGCTACTTCAACTCCGTGAAATGTCCCGGCGGCGCTTCGAACCCCGCGAGCATCAACTCGAATGCCTGGGGAGCCGGCGCTTCGTACAGCTTTGGCCCACATGGCCGGTATCAGCCGCCGATGTTCAAGGCCGCCGTGGACGCGGACTACTATCCGCGGCCGATGACGCGCAGCGCCGCCACGTGCGTGGCGGGCGGCGGTACCGGCTCGAACGCTCCGGCGTGCGGTGCCAACGGAATCCCGGGTTATGTCGGCAGCCAGACGGTCCTACCGTACTCGCTGACGTTCTTTCCGCTGTCGACCTCCAAGATCAAACCCGGCTTCGTGCCGTTCCTCGCATACCAGCGCATCGACGTACTGTTCCACGCCGAGAATACGCCGGAAGCCTACAATGCCACGGCCTTCGGATTCGCGAAGGTGCTCGGGCACGGCATGTCTCTCAACTATACGAACTTGCACCTGAACGGCTGCCTTTGCTCCGCCACGGTGCCGGCCCCGGACAGCATTCGATCCGTCGTCAATATCCTGAAGTTCACGTACAGCGTGGGATCGTAAGCGGCTCTAGGCCGTTTCGCGGATCGTTGCTGCGCCGAGCACTTCGATTCCGTCGGCGTCGAACAATGCGACGAGTTGGCCCGGCGTTACCGCGCGATGCGACTCGTCGAACGTCAGCCGCAGCGTTCCATCGTCCGCGATCGTCGCGTTCCTCCGCGACGGGCAGGCGGTTTCCGTAGCGCGGGCACGTGCGACGAGCGGCGGGATCAGCCGCTAGTCGTAGTCCGCGCGGATTTTTTCGAGCGTCGTCGACGAGGTCGCCCGGCGACCGTCGGCGCGCAAGACGTCGACGGCGAGATCGGGATAATTCGGCTCGATGCGCCGGCGCTTCCAGTCCGCGACGGTGAACGGCGCACGTGCCGCGCGGTCGTAATCATAGTCCGGCAGATTTCTCCGGTTCGTACCGTCCGAGTGAACGACGACGGCGAAACCTTCCAAAGCGCGGATGTCGCGCTCGATATTCTTTATGCTAGCCACGTTAACGCGGGTTCGCTACATCGGCGATAGCGCCCGCCTTTCGTCTACGAACCCGCAGGATCGGCATTCAGCAGCTCAAGCAGGCTCTCTCCGGGACCGGCGGGCTTTCGGCGATTCGATGTCGACGATATCGATCTTGATCCGGCCGCCCAAAGCAGCTGCGAGCTTACGCAACGTGTCGATCGATGGAACGTGAAATCCTGATTCCAATCTCGAAATCGCCGAAACGCTCGTGCGCATTCGAAAAGCGAGAGCTTCCTGCGTGAGCTTCGTACGTGTGCGATGAAGAATCACGAGGTCCGCGATCGCGAGCGCGACCTCATGCTTCTTTTCCAACTCGGCGTACTTTGGATCGGACGCACGCCGCCGAGACGCCGCTTGCCGGGCATCCGCACCCAACGCGCTCACCCGGGGGGCTGTTTCTTTGCGCCGCATAGCTGATTCGATCTTACCAGATATGAGAAGGTGAGTCAAGGCCTGGTTTTCGGCGGCGCCTTCTTTCCAACCGGACTCGGGCGCTTGCGTAAATTCGCGTCCATGCGCAAACAAAAGTCTGCCCACCGGGCGAGGGCTATCTTTTTGTCCGCATCGGAAATGAGGCCGTCGTGCTTTTCGAACGCATGCAACAACACGATGAATTGTCGGCTCCGGCGATACAAGATTCGGTATAGCGTGCTGCCATAATGGCAGCGGAGCTCACGGAGTTCCCCTTCGATCTGGGAACTATGGGGGAACGCGAGATGCGGATGTGCTTCATCGAGGGAGTTGATGCGATCGATTTGCCGGTCGATCGCAAGCCGAATGACGGCTTTCTGCTGTTGTATGAATTCGTTGACAGGCTCTAGTCCGTCCGGATCGCGGTAAAACTTCGCCATCAACCGGTGTGGCTCGATGTCATGGCTCTTGCCGATTTCTCCCACCCTCCATTTGGTAACGTCGCAAGTGGCGGCCGCATAGCGATAACCGCAAGCACCTTACTTCGCAGAAAGTGGGCATTCGCCGCCGCTATTATCCCTTGCGGGTGCGAACTCGGCCGAAAGGAGTTTGCTTTCGCCTGAACTTATGCCGTCTCGCGGATCGTTGCCGCGCCGATTCGGCCAATGGTTTTCAACTTTCTTTACGCGCCGTCAATCCGCAGCGCCGCTAGATGCCGGGGAAGGCAGGTTCGCTATCGAATCCAAGGGCATGAGCACCACGATTTGGGCCATGCTTCACGGAGATATGCCGCACGCGCTGAAGCCGCTGTTCGCGGCGTATGAGGCGTTACTCAATGAGGGCGATCAGTGGCTTGACGAAGCTCTGGCCGAATTTGAAAACGCGGCCGACCTGCGCAAAGATTACGAAGGCGTCCAGCGCGGCAGACGCAAGACGTCTTCAGCCAAAAATCTTGAAGTACTCCGATCAGCTTCCGTCGTAGTTATGGCAAGCCACTGGAATGAACCTCAGCCTCGGAACCGATGATGCAAATGGATGCGGCAAATGCCTTAAAAAGTAAGCTTGACGTAATGCGACCATTGAATCAGGATCGTATCCAGTTACTATGGCCGCAGTGGCGAGCCGAAGACGCTTTGTTCGTGTACGCGACCAATGCGGTTGAAGGAAGCACGCTGACCCTCGGCGAGACATTGGCCCTTCTGGAGCATGGTGTGACGGTGAGCGGCAAGCCGATGTCGGACCATCTCGATGCCGTTAACGGACAAAAGGCTTACTCGGCGATGCTCGATTTGGCGCAAAAGCGTGCGAAGATCGTGCTTGAAACCGTGCTGGATCTTCATCGCACCATTGTCGGTGATGTTTCGTACGGCGGGCAGTTACGTGACGAGCCAGTATATATCCGTGGGTCACGGCACGTGCCGCCGAACTATGTCAAAGTGCCGCGATTGGTCGATGAGATGCTCGCGCGCTATGACGAAGGCATATCGAACGGTGAGCACTCAATCCGAGTCGCTTCGACGCTTCATTTCGACTTGCTGACCATTCATCCGTTCAAGGACGGAAACGGTAGAACGGCGAGGCTTTTGGAGAATCTCCACTTAATCCGCGAAGGCTTTGTCCCGATCCTCATCGGCCCCGACGAAAAGCCACGCTACTTCGACGTGCTGCAGCGTTCGCAGGTAGCGGTTCCCGGCGTGGGTGATCCGACCGAATTTATCGCATACATGGCTGACCTCGAGAAAGCGGCGCTTGAACGCTATCTCGCCGCTTTACAAACAGTTCATGGAGAGAGTCCGGATTCGTTATAGCCGAAGGCCTCGCAATCGGCGCGTCGGCCGCTTCCGGCGCGATGGCGATCGCTTCCGGTCGATGACTAGGGGTGTGGTCGACGTCGGATGTTCCGTTCCGTAGAGCCCACGCAGCGTCGCACGCGCTCGCTCGGCGATCGTTTCCGGAGCATCGCGATCGCTCGCGAGTTGGACGAAAATGCGGCGAGCATTCTCGAGGTAGACGCGACCGCTGGGCTTGCGATGACCGATCCACGCGCCCGCGACTCCCCAGAGCGAGCCCGCACGCATCAGCATGACGTAGTGCGCGAAACCGGTCGTTTGCTGCGCACAGAGTTCTTGATCCCGTGCGGCACGGACGCACGCAGCCTCCGCGTCGCTTTTCTGCGTGCCGAAGGCGCAGACTTGGTCGACGGGCGTGGGCCGGTCGCAATCCGGCGACGGCGTCGCCGTGATCGAAAAAAGGACGAACAGCGTTTCGGCGATCATGGCTTCATGAACCTTGGTATCACGTTCGGCGCCGATCGGCAAGAAGCGGCGTCGTCGCCGTCGGCCGGTCGGTACCATAGATCTTGACGAGCGTACTCCGTGCGACGTCGCTCATCGAGCCGGGAGCGTTCGGATCGTGGGCGATCGCAACGAAGATTCGCCGCGCTCGCTCGACGTAGGTGCGACCGCGCGGCGTCTTGCGGCCGTACCACCCGGCCGTCATACCCCAGCGCGAACCAGCGCGCATCAGCCTTGCGTAATGCATGAAGCCGGTGGTCTGCTGCGCGCACCGCTCGTCGGCCTGCGCGGCGCGGACGCACGCCGATTCCGGCGGCCGCTTGTGGATGTCGGCCGGGCACGGATTCGGCTCGACCGGTATGCAATCCGCGGGCAATGGCGGGACGGTAGCAGGGGTCGCGGTCGCAGGCGGCGCGGTTGGAACCGTGTCCGGTAGCGGCGCCACTTGCAGTACGAACAACAGCGCGGCGATCAGCATGGCTTTGAATCCGTCGAGCGATTAGGACGTTTCACGGATCGCTGCCGCGGCGATCACTTCGATGCCGTCGCCGTCGAACAATGCGACGAGCTGGCCCGGCGTTACCGCGCGGTGCGGCTCGTCGAATCTCAGCTTCAGCGTTCCGTCGCCCGCGATCAGCGCGTCAGCCGGCACGAGCTTCGCGCGATAGCGCGTCATCGCCAGCACCCGTGCGCGGCCGTCGATGAATCGCTCCGGGCGAATGACGTTCATTTCGTCCGCCACGAGCGCGTCGACGCCGAGCTCGTCTTCGCGGCCGATCACGATCGTGTTCGTCGCCGCGTCGATGCGCGTCACGTACCGCGGGTTGTCACCGGACGGCAAGCCGCGCCGCTGACCCACGGTGTAGCCGCCGATGCCGGCATGGGTGCCGACCAGTTCGCCTGCCGTCGTCACCACGTCGCCCGAGCGCGTCGTCGCCGGCGCGAGCCGGGCCAGCACCTCGCGGTAGTCGCCGCCTTCCACGAAGCAGATGTCTTGGGACTCCGTTTTCTCCGCGACCGGCAGGCCCAGCCGCGCGGCGTGGGCGCGCGTCTCCGCCTTCGTCATCTGCCCAACGGGGAGGAGCAGGCGGTCCAGCTGCGCCGGGGTGAGCTGGGCCAGCGCGTAGGCCTGGTCCTTGGGCGAGTCGCTGCGGTAGAGGTGCGGGCCGTCGGCGCGGTGCTCGAGGCGCGCGTAATGGCCCGTCGCGACCCACCGCGCGCCCAGGCGGTCGGCATACGCGCGCAGCGTTCCCAGCTTCACCTCGTTGTTGCACGAGACGCACGGGTTGGGCGTGCGCCCCTGCGCGTAGTCGCGCGCGAAGCGGTCGATCACATTGCGCCGGAACGTCTCCTCGAAGTCGAGCACGTAGTGCGGGATGCCCAGCGCGGCCGCGGTGCGGCGCGCGTCGTCGAAGTCGTCGGCGCCGCAGCACGACTTCGCGTGCGCGGGCTTCGTGGGCGCGTACATCTTCATCGTCACGCCCACGACGTCGTAGCCCGCTTCCGCCAGCAGGCCCGCCGCAACCGCCGAATCGACGCCGCCGCTCATCGCGGCAACGACGCGTGTCCGTTCGCTCATCGTCTTCTCATCATGTAACCGCGTACCAGGAGAACGGGGTGCACCCGCTAAGGTTCGATCAATGCCAGCGCTCGGCGAAGAGTTCCGCATCGCGCGTGAAGCGCGCGGGCTGACTCTCTCTGACGTGGCCGAGCAGATCCACATCCGTTCGGTCTACCTCAACGCCATCGAGAACGAGGACTGGAAGTCGATCGGTGCGCCGGTCTACGTCCGCGGGTTCATTCGGACCTATGCGCGTTACCTGGGCAAGGACGCCGAAGACGCGGTCGGGCGGTTCAACCAGACCTCGCCGGTGGAGCGACCGGTCGTCCCGTCAGCTTCGGCTGCGACGCTGAGCGACAACGAGCGCTCCGGCCCGTCGCTGTGGGCGATCGTCGCGACGATCGTCGCGATCGTGCTGGTGGGATTCGTGGGCTACGAATGGTGGCAGTACGCCCATCCCGGCACGGCGACCGCCGTCGCGCAGGCGACGCAGGCGCCGCAACCCACGAACGCCGCGACCGAGTCCCAAGCCCCGGTCCCCTCTTCGAAACCGACGGCGCCGCCTGCGGCGTCGGGGGTCGCGCCGCATCAGCTCGCGCTTCGTCTCACCCAGCGCTCGTGGCTGCGGGTCGTCGTCGATGGGACGCAGCAGCTCGAGGGTATCTTTCCAGCCGGTACGGTTCGGACGTTCAAAGGCAACGTCGCGGACGTGCGGGCCGGCAACGCCGGCGGCGTCGTCGTCGCGACGAGCGACCGCTCACCCAAGCCGATGGGCAACGTCGGCGACGTCGTCGAGCAGCGCTTCACCCTCTGATCTAAGACGCCTCAGAACAACGTCACCGTTCTCGGGCATCGTGGCGACGGAAATCGCCCGAAAACCGACACAACATCAGAATCGCCCTAGGACAACGCACATGGCATCCGACTCGTCGTTCGACGTCGTCTCGAAAGTCGATCCGCAGGAGCTCGACAACGCGCTCAACCAAGCGCGCAAGGAGCTTGCGGGGCGCTTCGATTTCAAGCGTTCCATCGCGTCCATCGAGAACGACGCGGCGACGATCACCGTGCTGGCCGACGACGAGATGAAGCTGCGTAACGTGATCGACATCATCCAGTCCAAGGCCGTCAAGCGCGGCATCGACCTCAAGGCCTTCGATCTGTCGAAAGAGCCGGAGGCGGCGACGGGCAGCGCGCTGCGCAAAAAGATACCGATCCGGGCCGGCATCCCCAAGGACAAATCGAAGCCGCTCATCGAGGCCATCAAGGGCTCGAAGCTCAAGGTGCAGGCGCAGTATCAGGACGAGCAGATCCGCGTCTCAGGCAAGTCCAAGGACGATCTGCAAAAGGTTATGAGCCTGCTCAAGGGGCTGGACTACGACCTGCCCTTGCAGTTCACCAATTATCGATGACAGCAACGGCCGAACGCACCAACACCGTCTCGTTCGTCTCCCTCGGGTGCGCGAAGAACCTCGTCGACAGCGAGGTGATGATCGCGAAGCTCGGCGCGGCGGGGTGGGCGCTCGTCCCCGAGGCCGCCGACGCGGACGCGGTGGTGATCAACACGTGCGCGTTCATCGATCCCGCGAAGGCCGAGTCGACCGAGACGATCCTGGAGCACGCGGAGCGCAAGCGCGACGGCCAGCAGCTCATCGTCGCGGGCTGCTTGTCGCAGCGCTTCGGCGAGGAGCTGCAGTCGCTGATCCCGGAGATCGACGGCGTGATCGGTACGGGGGCGTACGCGTCGATCGTCGAGCTGCTCGACGATGCGCGCGCCGGCAAGAAGCCCGTTCGGTTGGGCTTCGAGGCGGAACCGGAGCATAATTTTCTGCCGCGGCTCATCACGACGCCGTCGGCCACCGCATATCTGAAGATCGCCGAGGGCTGCGATCATCCGTGCACGTTCTGCATCATCCCGCAGCTGCGCGGCAAGTTTCGCTCGCGGTCGGAAGAGTCGATCCTCGCCGAGGCGCGCGCGCTCGCGGCCGGCGGGACCAAAGAGCTGATCCTCATCGCGCAGGACACCTCGATGTGGGGGCGCGATCGCGGATTTCGGCGCGGCGGGCTCGCGCATCTGTTGCGCGAGCTCGATGCGGTCGACGGGATCGAATGGATCCGGTTGCTGTATCTGTATCCGGCGACGGTCGACTCCGAGCTGATCGACGCGATGGCGTCGCTGCCCAAAGTGTGCACGTACATGGACATGCCGCTGCAGCACGTCAGCGTGGCGGTGTTGCGCGGAATGCTCCGTCCGTCCAACGGCGCGCGCTATCTGGAGATCGTCGAGGACTTCCGGCGGCGCGTTCCCGGCATGACGATGCGCTCCACGTTCATCGTCGGATTTCCGGGGGAGACCGAGGAGCACGTCGCGGAGCTGGAGCGCTGGATCGAGCGCGCGGAGCTGGACCGGGTAGGATTTTTCGTGTACTCGCGCGAGGACGGAACGCCGGGTGCGCTGCTGCCGGATCAGGTGTCGGAGCGCGAGAAACGCAAGCGGTTGCTGCGCCTGCGCGATGCGCAGCGGCGCGCGTCGGAGCGCGCGCGCGCGAAGCGCGTCGGCACGGTGGTGCGCGTGCTGGTCGAGGAGCGGCGGACGCTGCGCAAGACGGATCCGCTCGCGGTCGCGCTGCGCGCGCGGGACGTGCTCGTCGGGCGGTCGATGGGTGAGGCGCCCGGCGTCGACGGCGGCATCGTGTTCGCATTCGACCGCGACGTCGCGGTCGGCGAGTTCGTCGACGTGCGGCTCGGCGGCAACACCGCGTTCGATTTCCACGGAACGCTCGTGGCGTGAGCAAGCAGATCGTCGCGGATCCGCCGGTTCCGCCCGTACCGCCCACCGACGACCGGCCGCGCCGGCGCTCGGACCCGCCGCCCGGGGGCGGTAAAACGCCTTCGCGCTGGCGCCACGTGCTCGCGTACGTGCTCGCGGCGATCTTGGTCGCCGTCGGCGTGGTGTGCGGGTTCGTTGCGTACCGCGTGTTCCACGACCACCAGCCAATGCCGCACTCGTTCACGGAGATTTTCATCCCGTCGCCGTCGTCGGTGTTCGGCAAAGACCGGATCTACGTGATGGTGCTCGGCACCGACTACAACCGTGACGAGAAGGGGATGCCGTACTCCAAGGGAGCGCGCAGCGATACCATCATGGTCGCCGGACTCGACTTCCCGTCGAAGTCGCTCAAGCTCGTATCGATCCTGCGTGACTCCGAAGCGATCGTCAACGGCCACGATTCCAAGATCAACGAAGCGTACTCGCAAGGCGGCGTCAAGCTCGCCGACACCGTGATCGGTGATTTCCTGACGCTTCCGCACACCGAGAACGGCAGCAGCTTCGACCGCTACGTCGTGATCAACGCGCGCGGCCTCAAAGACTTCGTCGACGCCATCGGCGGCATCGAGGTGCCGGTCACCGAGGTGATGGACTACGACGACAGCTGGGGCGATCTGCATATCCACTTCAAGCCCGGGCTGCAGCACATGAACGGGCAGAAGGCGATGGAATACAGCCGGTTCCGCCACGACGCGTGCAGCGACAGCTGCCGCGTGAAGCGTCAGCAGCAGATCATCCGCATCACGTTGACCAAGCTGAAGTCGCAGAGGTTCAATGACGTGCTGCACATCGGCGCGCTGCTCGGAGCGCTCAACAAGAATGTCCGAACGAACATGACGTTCGACGAGGAGAAGTCGATCGCGTGGCACTTCCGCGACGCGAATATGGCCGACCTCAGCAAGGCCGCGACGTTCGAGTACACGAGCACGAAGATGACGCCGTACGGCGGTGAAGTCGTCATCCCGGATCCCGCGCAGAAAGCCAAGGTGCTCGCGGACTTCCTCGGCCCGTACGGCAACGTGACGCCGCCGCCGGTGAGTGCATTGCAGTCGATCAAGCCGTCGACGGTGCACGTCGTCGTGCAGAACGGCAGCGGCGTTGCCGGGCTGGCCGGCCTGGTTTCGGCGAAGCTCGTGAAGCTCCACTACGTCGTCGACTCCGTCGGCAACGCCGACACGTTCGGCTACGACGTCACGCAGATTCGGCCGGCGGCTCAGGTCCCGTTCGTCGGCGAACGCGTGCGCGCGGACCTCGGCGTGCCCGGCGCGGTCGTCGCGCCGGCGACGGACACGACGCCGGGCCCGCACACGCTCGTCACGGTGATCGTCGGCAGGGACTACGCAGCGGCGGGCGCCGTCGCGGTGCCGACCTCATCGCTCGCGCCCGCGCCCGCGCGCTGACCGCGTGCCGCGCCGCCTGTGAGCGCGTGTCGCGCCGCCTGATCGTCGCGGCGGTCGCCGTCGTCGCGATCGCCGTGCTGGCGTACGGCGCGCGGCGGCTGTGGCTGAAGTCGGACGATCTGCTGCGGCCGGTGGTCGTGCTGCGCGGAGCCGACGCGGTCGCGCTGGTGGAACCGCCGCTGGGCGCGCGGTTCGGCGCGTTGCTCGGGAAGGCGCGCGCGGCCGCCGATGCGCGCCCGAAGCTCGTGGCGCTGACCTTCGACGACGGGCCGTACCCGGTCGTCACGCCGCTCTTGCTGCAGACGCTGCGCGACCTGCGCGCGCCCGCCACGTTCTTTCTCATCGGCCGCGACGCAGAGCAGTATCCGGACCTCGCGCGTGCGATCGCGGCGGGCGGACACGAGATCGGCGACCACACGCTGACGCATCCCGATCTGGACCGGCTCTCGGACCCGGCGGTGGTCGCCGAGCTGCGGGACGGCGCCGCGAGCTTGGAACGGATCGCGCCCGATCCCGCTGAGCGGCGTCTATTTCGGCCGCCACACGGGCGGTTCACGGTGGCCACCTTGCGGGCGGCGCAGTCGGCCGGGTTCGACACGATCCTGTGGAGCGACGATCCGGGCGATTGGCGAGCGGTCCCCGCCGAAGCGCTGCGGGACCACGTGCTGGCGCACGCGGTCGCGCCCGAGATCCTGCTGCTGCACAGCGGCCGGCAAGCGACCGTCGCAGCGCTGCCCGAGCTCGTGGACCGGTTCCGCCGCGCGGGGTTCACCTTCGTGACGGTCGGCGACCTGTTGCGCCGAAGCTCGGCCGAGCAGCTGAACCATCCGGCAAAAGTCGCATTGGCCGGGCACTGACCGCTTCGGGGTAACCTCTCGGGCGAGAAGCAGTAATCGCGGAGGAACCCCTCCGCCCGGCGAATGGTTGTAGACCTGTATGGCCTTTCTCAAGACCCTGTTCGATGCGAATGCACGTGAAGTCGTGCGGCTGCGCCGCACGGCCGACCGCGTCAACGCGCTCGAGCCGGCGACCGCGGCACTCTCCGACGACGAGCTGCGCGCGAAGACCGCCGAGTTCAAAGCGCGCCTCGAGCAAGGGGCGAGCACGAGCGACGACCCCAAGGAGCGCCGAGAGGCCGAGAAGGCGCAGCTCGACGCGCTGCTGCCCGAAGCGTTCGCGGTGGTGCGTGAGGCCGGCAAGCGCGTGCTGGGCATGCGCCATTTCGACGTTCAGATCATGGGCGGCCAGGCGCTTCACGAAGGCAACGTCGCCGAGATGCGCACCGGCGAGGGCAAGACGCTGGTCGCGACGCTGCCGGTGTACCTCAACTCGCTGACCGGCAAAGGCGTCCACCTCGTCACCGTCAACGACTACCTCGCCAAGCGCGACGCCGAGTGGATGGGGCCGCTGTACGAAGCGCTCGGGCTGACGGTCGGCATCATCCAGCACGATCTCGACCACAACGCGCGCAAGGAAGCCTACAACAGCGACATCACGTACGTCACCAACAACGAAGTCGGGTTCGACTACCTGCGCGACAACATGGCGTGGGCGCTCGATCAGATGGTGCAGCGCCACCTCAGCTTCGCGATCGTCGACGAGGTCGACTCGATCCTGATCGACGAGGCGCGCACGCCGCTCATCATCAGCGGCCAAGGCCACGACGCCACCGAGCTGTACGGCCAGTTCGCGAAGATCATCCCGCGCCTTATCAAAGACGAAGATTTCACGGTCGACCAGAAGTCGCACGCCGCGCCGATCACCGAGAAGGGTGTCGCGAAGGTCGAAAAGATGCTGGGCGTCAGCAACCTGTACGATCAGCGCAACCTCGAGCTCACGCACCAGCTCAACGCGGCGCTCAAGGCGTGGAACTTGTTCCACAAAGACCAGCAGTACATCGTCAAGGACGGCGAGATCATCATCGTCGACGAGTTCACCGGCCGGCTGATGTACGGCCGCCGGTACTCCGAGGGCATCCATCAGGCGATCGAGGCGAAGGAAGGCCTGGACGTTCGCAGCGAGGACCAGACGCTCGCGACGATCACGTTCCAGAACTACTTCCGGCTCTACGACAAGCTCGCCGGCATGACGGGTACCGCGAAGACCGAAGAGCGCGAGTTCCGCGAGATCTACGGCCTCAACGTGGTCGTGCTGCCGACGAACATGCCGGTGTGCCGCAAGGACATGGCCGACATCGTGTACCGCAGCGAGAACGCGAAGTTCGGCGCGGTGATCGACGACATCATCGAGGAGCACAAGAAGGACCGGCCGGTGCTGGTCGGCACGCGCTCGATCGAGAAGTCCGAACGGCTCGCCGGGATGCTGCGCCGCAAGGGCGTCGAGTGCAACGTGCTCAACGCGAAGTACCACGAGCAGGAAGCGCAGATCATCAAGGACGCCGGCATCCCGGGCAAGGTGACGATCGCGACCAACATGGCCGGCCGCGGCGTCGACATCAAGCTGGGCGAAGGCGTCCCCGAAGCGGGCGGCTTGCACATCATCGGCACCGAGCGGCACGAGTCGCGCCGCATCGACAACCAGCTGCGCGGCCGCGCCGGACGCCAGGGCGATCCGGGCACGACGCGCTTCTACATCGCGCTCGAAGACGAGCTGATGCGGCTGTTCGGCCAAGAGCGGCTGCAGAAGATGATGGACTTCGTCAAGTTCACCGACGAG
>Ga0208078_1000025_pt1 | contig 57369 bp, 61 predicted proteins | sample NGESurdeep072012_3_FD_184468 | JGI IMG/M metagenome (GOLD analysis project Ga0208078, IMG submission 184468) | Arctic peat soil microbial communities from Barrow, Alaska - NGEE Surface sample 53-2 deep-072012 (SPAdes) | ecosystem: Environmental > Terrestrial > Soil > Wetlands > Peat ...
CAGAAGTGGCGCCGCCCCGTCCGGCAGCGCTCGCGCCTGGTCAGACGCACAGGTCCGGCCCACGCGCGCGTCGAGTTCGCCCATCCATCGGAGCAGGAATTCGCGCGCTTTCTCGATTACTACCGGATCCGATGGGTCTACGAACCCGTGTCGTTCCCGATCGCCTGGGACGGCGAGCGCATCGCGGAGATGTTCACGCCCGACTTCTACCTACCTGAGCACGACCTGTACGTCGAGGTCACGACGATGAAGCAGTCTCTGGTCACCCCGAAGAACCGCAAGGTCCGCATGCTGCGCGAGCTGTATCCCGACGTGAGCGTCAGGCTGCTATACCGAAAGGACTACCAGCAGCTGCTGGCGAAGGCGGGCTACGGGGCCGTCGAGGTTCAGAATCTTCGCAAGCAGGACATCGGCGACATCGTCATCTCCCCGGTAGAGCTCGAGACGCGCGTGCGGGCGCTCGCGACCAAGATCTCGCGCGATTACCGGGGGCGCTCGATTGTCCTGGTCGGAGTGCTCAAGGGCATCACCTTCTTCATGGCCGACCTCGCCCGCCAGATCAAGGTGCCTTTCGTCATCGACTACCTGGACCTCAAGCGTTACGCCGGCGCGCAGCCGCGCGAGCGCGTGAGCATCGCTCGCGACATCGACTATCCGATCGAAGGGCGGCACGTGCTCCTGGTCGAGGACATCGTCAACACTGGCCTCACGCTCGACTACCTACTGTCAGAGCTGCGGCAACGTAATCCTGCATCGGTCGAGGTCGTGACGTTGCTGGACCGTCCGACACGCCGCCTGGTCGAGCTGCCCGCGCGTTACGTCGGCTTTCAGATTCCCAACGACTATGTCGTCGGTTACGGACTCGACTATCGCGAGCTGTACCGGAACCTTCCTTTTATATGCACCCTGCGGTCGAGCATCTACGAGCTCGGCGCCGCGGCAGTGCCGCCGGCGCCGACAGTGAACTAGACGGGGTCGCGAATGCCGTACGAGCGCAACGCCATTGATGCGGGCTCCCGCCTCGATCGTTTGCTCTCATGGATGGGGAGGCAGGACTTCGCAACATTAAGCGCGGGGGAACCTAGCGTGCTGCGCCAGGCCGAGGAGATCGTGATCGAAAGCCACCGCCGGCTCTACGAAAGCGAGGGTCGCGCCTGGTCCAAGCCAACGGCATACAGGTGGCTGCGCTTTGAGGATCCAATGCCGGTGCAGCGGCTTCGGGACGGCCTGAAAGAGCTGAGGGGGAAGGCTGCGGAGATCGACCCCGATGCTGTGGACAAAGTCTGGAAGGATGCCGTAAAACTCGGCTTTTCGTATTGAGGAGTGGGTGTGCAGGGGTTGTGGAAAACTTGCTCCAAGCGACCTTCCTGTTTACCCTGAAGTCCCCTATGCGTTTTTCGGTTTCCATCCCGGCTTGCGCCGATCCTTCCACCTACTCGACGTTCGGTATCCTCAGGTTTACCGTACTCAGCCGCTTGGGGCGTGTCGAAAGTTATCAGCGGATTAAGGCAACGTCAACAGAGAAAAAATTCCTCATGCCTGGCAAATGTTTGTGGCTTGACACAGAACATCAAGACCGACTATTGCGCGCGCCTAGAATGGACCAATGAACATGCGCGAAGTCGTCATCGTCGAGGCGGTAAGGACACCGATCGGTCGTCGCAACGGAAAGCTCAAGGACGTCCACCCTGTCGTCCTCGGCTCGCTCGTGTTGAAGGAAATCGTCAAGCGCGCAGGCATCACGCCGGATCAGGTTGAAGACGTCGTTTTCGGATGTGTATCTCAAGCGGGCGAGCAAAGCCTGAACATCGCGCGCAGCGCGTGGCTCACTGCCGGCTTCCCGGTCACGACTCCCGCGACGACTGTCGACAGGCAGTGCGGTTCGAGCCAGCAAGCGATCCACTTCGCCGCCAACCTCATCTCGTCGGGCGTTTGCGACATCACGATCGCGGGCGGCGTCGAGTCGATGACGAGAGTCCCCATGGGCTCCAACGCGATGTCGCCGGGATCGCCATTTCCGCCTGAGCTGATGGAGCTTTACGACCTGGTCCCGCAGGGGATCTCGGCCGAGCTCATCGCCAGAAAGTACGGGATCTCGCGAAAGCAGATGGACGAGTTCGGCGTCCGCAGCCATCGGTTCGCGCACGAGGCCACCGACCACGGATATTTCAAATCGCAGATCATGCCGGTCGAGGTGTCGCTCAATGGCAACGGCCACACCGAGCTCTTCGACAAGGACGAGGGCATCCGCGCGAACGCAAGCTACGAAGCCACAGCGGCGCTCCAGCCCGCGTTCAACCCGGAGCATTCGATCACGGCCGGCAACTCGAGCCAGATCTCGGACGGTGCAGCGGCGGTCCTGCTCATGTCGCTCGAGAAGGCCAGGGAGCTCGGCATCAAGCCCCGAGCTCGCATCCGTGCCCAGGCAGTCGTCGGCACCGATCCTGTGCTCATGCTCGAAGGGCCGATCCCCGGCACCGCCGCAGTCCTGCGGAAGGCGGGACTTGATCTGAAGAGCATCGACCTCTTCGAGGTGAATGAGGCATTCGCATCGGTGGTGCTGGCATGGGCAAAGGAGACCGGCGCCGACCTCGACAAGACCAACGTCAACGGGGGCGCCATCGCCGTCGGCCATCCGCTCGGCGCTTCGGGTGCCATTCTGATGAACCGGCTTCTTTTCGAGCTTGAGCGCCGTGACCTGCGCTACGGCCTCGAGACCATGTGCTGCGGCGGTGGCATCGGCACCGCAACGATCATCGACCGCGTCGTCGAATGACACGCCTCGACAAAACGTTCGAGTCTCTGCACAACATCCGGCCTTACGCGCTGGGTCAAGGCATCACCGCTCGCGCGATTGAAGCCGACCGGATGACGATCGCCGTCGTCGACCTTGATCCGGGCGCCGTGCTAAACGAGCATCATCATGAGAACGAGCAGCTCGGTTTCGTCATCGCAGGAACCCTCACGATGAGAATCGGAACCGAGGAGCAGGCGCTCAAGGCCGGAGACATGTACGCCATCCCGAGCGACGTGCCGCACGATGCAGTGGCCGGACCGGAAGGCTGCGTGGTGGCCGATGTCTTTGCGCCGCCACGGGCGGACTGGAACAACCTGAAAAGGCTGGACCCGGCGCCCGGCAGGTGGCCCTAAGAAGGCGCGGGTGAGGACGCAGGTCCTCCCCCGCGGAACCCCCACCTATTAGCCGCGATGCAAGAGATGTTTGGAGGGCAACGCTTCGTGACGGCCGGAGTAAATCCGGCCTAAACGCCAGGCTTTGTCTTTTAAGAAGGCGCGGGTGAGGGCAGGCCCTCCCCCGCGGAACCCCCTCCCGTTAGCCACCACGCAGGAGATGTTTGGAAGGCCCCCGCTGAGTGACGGCCGGAGTAAATCCGGCCTAGACGCCGGGCCTTGTCTTTTTAGGTATCGGCCGAGACAGGTAGGGCGAGTCCCAGCAGAAACGTAGGGAACGGTCGGTCCAGTCGCCCTGCTGCCCGATACCGATTCGCGGGGTCGCGTACACCCGGCGGCTGGGGGCGTCGTCGTCGATGACGTAAATCGACGGCGGCATGAGGGCCGCCCCATTCAGATCTCGGTCGATGTCGAGTGCGCGGCATACCAGACCCGGCCCGCCACACCGACCAACGCCGGGACCCGGTTCCAGCCCGCGCACGAGCACGGCTTGCGGCACCCCACGCTCGCGAGTCACGAAATTGAGGCAGTGGTGCATGCCGTACGTGAAATAGACGTACGCGTGGCCTGGCGGCCCGTACATCACCTCGTTGCGGGGGCTGCGCCGCCCGCCTGACGAGTGCGCCGCCAGGTCGTCTGGCCCGAGGTAGGCCTCGACCTCGACCAGCCTTCCCCACAAACGCCGGCCACCGACCTCGCGGAACAGGACCTTGCCCAACAGGTCCCGGGCCACAGTCACAGTGTCCCGATCGAAGAACGCGGGGCCCAGGACACGACCGGCCGGCGCGACCTCCGCCGGATCAGGCTCGGGCTTGGCCAATCGCACTGCGGCCCGCGTGGCGGCGCCGCTTGTCGACGTACAACGCCTTGTCCGCGACCAGGTACATCGCCTGCCAGTCCATGCCGGAGCGCCACGACGTGATCCCGATGCTGAACTGGACCGGGACCGGCGATTTGCCGGTGCGGTTGAGCTCTTCGAGTGACTGGCGCACGCGAGATGCAACGTCGCTCGCATGTCGCTCGTCTGCCTCGGGCATGGCGACCCCGAACTCGTCCCCGCCCAGCCGACCACATGTGTCGGTCGCTCGCACTGCCCGCTGGAGCTCTTGGGCGAGGACGCGGATCGCCTCGTCGCCAACGTGGTGGCCGTGTGTGTCGTTGATGTCCTTGAGGCTATCGAGGTCAATCATCATCAGCGTCAGGCGGCGTTTGTGGCGTTGGGCGGCAGCGACTGCGCGGTCGATAGCACGCTCAAACTCGGGGCGGTTCGCAAGCCCTGTCAGATAGTCGGTGCGAGCCTCTCGGGTGTGCTGGCGCGCCCGATCGAGCGCGACCGCGATCTGGTCGGCCACCGCGGCGACAAACTCCAGGTCGCTGGGTTCGAAGGTTCGGGGAAGGCGGGTGGCGACAGTCATCGCTCCGAGCAGCACCCCCTTGGTCCTGAGCTCTGCGCGGATCGCGCTCCACTCGCCTGTGATCCGGTCGACTCGGGACTCGGCAGGGCCGGAGGCAATCTCGACCACCTTCACGAGGCGAGAGCGACCTGACTCCGTGAACTCCTCTTCCTCGCCAGGTTGCATGCCAAGGGTCTTGGCCAGCTTGAGCCGCGCGCCCTCGCGAACCCAGACCGCGCCTGCCTGCAAACGCAGGACCTGGAGGGTTTCGCGCAGCCCCACCTCCGCTATCTCGGCTACGTCGAGGGACCGGCCGAGAGCGCTGGCGATGTGATACAGACCGTGCAGCTCCGTCTGCCGCGCGATGTGGCGGGCTTCGGTGAAGTCGAGGTAGCCGCGTATGAAGCTCGAGTTCATGTGCTCGATCACCTCACCCAGGCGCCCCTGCGCCAGGCGGATGACCTCCTCGGAGTCCTCGCTGCCCGACACCTCCTCGGTGACCCGGGCGATCACTGATCGGCGGAACACGGAGAGCCCCTCCATCAGGGCTTCGAGTGGGATCCCCTTCTCGGCGTAGCGGCGGGAGGCTTCACGGGCGATGGCGTAGTACTCGACCCACGGGATGTGGGAGTCGGCGTTCAGAGACCGGAATAGCAGCTCCAGGAACTTCCCCGACGTCTTGACGAGCTCGTCCACCGACTCGCTTTTCTGGGACTTCAGGATCTCGGGAGCGAGCGAGCGCACCGATTCGGCGGCCACCAGACCGCTCTCGCCAGGGTCGGCCGAGAGCCGGTCGGCGAGCTTGCTGAGCAGATCGCTAGCTCGCTCCGTCATGAGGTGCCACTATAGAGTGACGCCTGCGCGCCCGCGAACCTGCGGAGGGCCTATTTAAATAAGGTGTATGAGCATGGCTACAGCCACACGGGGATCTTTCGGCAAGCTGGAGGAGATTCTGGGCGAGGACGCCCGCGGGCTCCTGGAGCACAAGTGCGAAACCGTGCCCAAGGCACAGCTTCACCTGCCCGGCCACGACTTCGTCGACCGCATATGGAAGGACAGCGACCGGCCGACGCGGGTGCTGCGGAGCCTCCAGTCGCTCTTCGAGCACGGCCGCCTCTCGGGCACGGGCTACCTGTCGATTCTGCCCGTCGACCAGGGGATCGAGCACACCGCGGGAGCCTCCTTCGCCCCCAACCCGATCTACTTCGATTCCGAGAAGATCGTCGAGCTCGCGGTCGAGGGCGGCTGTAACGCCGTGGCCTCGACGTTTGGCGTCCTCGGCTCGGTGGCGCGCCGCTACGCTCATCGCATCCCCTTCATCTGCAAGATCAACCACAACGAGCTCCTCACCTATCCGAACAAGTACGACCAGATCCTGTTCGGAACCGTGAAGGAGGCGTACGAGATGGGTGCCGTGGCGCTGGGCGCCACCATCTACTTCGGCTCCGCAGAGTCGGATCGCCAGCTCCAGGAGATCGCGGTCGCCTTCGCCAGGGCGCACGAGCTGGGGATGGCGACGATCCTGTGGTGCTACGTGCGCAACAACGCCTTCAAGAAGGATGGCGTCAACTACGAGACTGCGGCTGACCTCACCGGCCAGGCCAACCACCTCGGAGTCACCATCCAGGCGGACATCATCAAGCAGAAGCTGCCCGACACCAACCGCGGCTTCGAGGTGCTCAACTTCGGCAAGACCTCTCCGATCGTCTACGACAAGCTCACCACCGACCACCCCATCGACCTCTGCCGTTATCAGGTGGTGAACTGTTACATGGGCCGCGCGGGCCTCATCAACTCGGGTGGGGAGTCACACGGGGCTTCCGACCTCAAGGAGGCCGTCCGCACGGCTGTCATCAACAAGCGTGCCGGCGGCATGGGATTGATCAGCGGGCGCAAGTCATTTCAGAGGCCGATGAAGGAGGGCGTCGATTTGCTGCACGCGATCCAGGACGTTTACCTGAACCAATCGGTCACCGTCGCCTGAAGGCGGCAAACGACCACCCATGCGGCTAGCTTTTCTGGGGACCGGCGCGGCATTCTCCCCGGAGCGCTATAACGGGGCGGTGGTCGTGGACGGGCGCCTGCTCCTTGACGGCGGAGCGCCCCTCCTCCCTCACATGCACCGCTGTGGGGTGGATGCCGGCGCCATCGAGGCAGTTTTTCTGACCCACTTCCACGGCGATCACACGCTGGGATTGCCCCCCTTTGTTCTGTACCGCATCTTCGTCGACCCACGACCCATCACCTTTGTCGGCCCGGCGGGCCTGGCTTCGAGGTTGGAGGCTCTGTGGGAGGTGAGCTGGGGACAGGACTGGGGGCTCGCCATGAAGGATCGTTTCAACGTCAGGTACGAGGAGGCCAAGCCATCCGGCGCGGTTAGGGGCTACAAGTACGAGTCGATCAAGCTGGATCACGGCACCAGCGGCTCCAGCGGCTACCGGATCAACGTCGGCGGCAAGATCCTGGCCTACTCCGGCGATACCGAGGCGACAGCGCCCCTCGACGAGCTGGTCGAGGGCGCTGATGTGGCGATCGTCGAGGCCACTGGCCCGGGGGACGTGTTCAGCCATATGAGCTGGGAGGCCGCCATCGACCTCAAGGCGCGCCACCCGAAAACGCGTTTCATGTTCAACCACCTCTATTCGGGCACCGTCGAGGGGGCGGTGAGCGACCTCGAGGTGGTCGAGGTCTGAGCCCTCGGACCGTCGCCGGGACGTTGGTGGGGGTGATCGCAGGCAGCATCGTTTTCGCCTTGTTCATCGGCCTCGGCCTCACGCTGCTGAATCGCGTGGCCAGCCCGCTGCCGATCATCATCCTGGCCATAGCCGGCGCCTATGCAGGCTGGCTCGTCGGTGTCATCGCCTTTGGCTCGGTGCGCGGAGGCCCTGACCAGCAAGCGCCAGAGCAGGAAAAACACGAATGAGCCCAGATGTCGCAAGCGCTCGGCCCCTGGTCGACAAGCTTGGAGTGAAGCCCGGCGCCAAGGTGGCGATCGTCAATCTCGATGACGACAGCTTCGTCGCCCTTCTTCGCACGCGGACCCAGGACATCGTCAAGGGCAAACCGTCGAGCCCATCCGACCTGGTGTTCTTCGGCGCCGAGACGCGGGAGGACTTGCGTAGGATCGAAGCGTTGAAGGACTGGATCGAGCCCAACGGCGCGATCTGGGTGGTCAGAACGAAGGGAGGACGCGGCTCGCTTCGCGACACTGACGTAATTGCAGCGGGGCTGGCCGCGGGCCTGGTCGACAACAAGATCGCAAGCTTCTCGGAGACCCAGGGGGCGATGCGGATGGTGTTCCGCGTCAGGGATCGGCCGCGCATGGCGCGACAGCAGCGAGCCGGCGTGGCGCGCAAGCGCGCGACCGCGACCACGCGGAAGCGAGATTCAAATTGACGTTACGCATCCGCGCCGCGCAACCCGCTGACGTGCCGGTTATCGCCGACTTGATCCGTCAGCTTGCGAAATTCGAGAAGCTCGAGAACGAGGTCGTCCTGACCGAGGAGCTTTTGGTGAATGGGCTCTTCGGTCCGCATCCATACGCGGAGACCGTGATCGCAGAGGAGGACGGTCAGCCGATTGGCTTTGCGCTCTTTTTCCACACGTTTTCGACCTTTCTCGCACGTCCGGGCATTTACCTCGAGGACCTGTTCGTGCTGGCGGAGCATCGCGGACGTGGGGTGGGCCGAGCGTTGCTGGCGCATCTCGCTCACCTCGCTGTGGAGCGTGGTTGCGGCCGGCTGGAGTGGGCGGTCCTCAACTGGAACCAGGAAGCGATTCGTTTTTACGAGCGCCTTGGCGCGAGGCCGAACTCGGAATGGACCGTCTACCGCCTGGCTGGCGAGGCCCTCGGCTCGCTTGGACGAGAATAGTCAACAGATGGAAGTGCTGCGTCCGAAGAAGCTCGACACCCATCCAGGAGAGGAGATCGTGTCGTGGGCACAAGGCCAGCTCGAGATCGCCAGTTCGATCCTCGACAACCCAGGCGGAGGCCTTCTGTTTGCCACGCAAACGATCGGCCAGGTCAAGGCCGGGCTGCACGAGCGCGATTCTGAGCGCTGGGAGGACGCCGTCGCCTTACTGGATCGCGCTGAGGACGCGGCCGTCCGCCGCGAGTTTGACTCTTCACGCCGTCTTGTTGGTGAGGCCCTCACCAAGCTGGGCTCCCGCTAGCTGCTGTCCCTTCTTCCGGTCACCAGATGACGCTAGCCCAAGCGCTGTTCATGGGCCTTCTGCAGGGGGCGACTGAGCTTTTCCCGGTCTCCTCGCTCGGTCACGCGGTGTTGATACCGAGCCTCCTGCATTGGAGCTTCAAACAATCCGACCCGTCATTCGTTCCCTTCCTAGTGCTGCTCCACCTCGGCACTGCAGGGGCGTTGCTGGTGGTCTATCGCACACAGTGGGTGGAGATCATCAAGGGCTTCTTCACCGCGGCGGTGCGAGGCCGGATTGAAAAACCGTCCGAGCGGCTCGCGATGCTGCTCCTGGTGGGGACCATACCGGCGGGCATACTTGGAGTGTTCCTCGAGCATCAGCTCAAGAGTCTTTTCGCGAGCCCCAAGGCCGCGGCGATCTTTCTGATTGTCAACGGCCTTCTCATGCTCGGCTTCGAGGCGCTGAGGCGTCGCGCTGAAGCGCGGGTTGCCCCTGCTGCCAAGACACGAGTCGAGCAAGAGGAAAGCTTTGCCTCCGCGGAGCAGATCAGCTTCAAAGCCGCGGCGTTGGTTGGCGCGTGCCAGGCGCTCGCACTGCTGCCCGGCATCTCCCGATCGGGGGTCACCATCGGTGGCGGCCTATTGGCGGGTCTCCGGCACCAGGAGGCTGCACGCTTCTCGTTCCTGCTGGCGACCCCGATCATCGCTGCCGCCGGCGTGCTCGAGATCCCGCAACTGCTGTCGAGCACGGTGCCCCTGGCCGAATATGTGGCGGCGGCCGTCCTGGCGGGAGTGGCAGCCTACCTCAGCGCTCGCTTTCTGCTGCGGTATTTCCGGTCAGGTCGGCTCGACCCCTACGGTTGGTACTGCGCCGCGGCAGGGGCCATCAGTCTCGCTTTGCTAACCTTCCGCCCATGAGAGGAAATTCTTTGGCCGTCGGCTTCGTCGTCCTCGCTGTCGTCTTTGTGCTTCTTGCAGGTCTCTACTACGAGGGCGTGTTGCAGATTTTTGTCAGCGACCCGCATGCGAAGCATCACACCACCCACGCAATCCTGTTCAGCGTGCTGGCAATCGCCAGCTTGATCGCCGCGAACTTTGCACGATCGAAGAGGACCGCCTAAAACAAGAACCGCTCAGCCTGCCAGACGCTGGGGGACCTGCCTGCCCGTCGCGTCTTTCTCCCCTACATGCACGTCCTCGTGATAGACGGCCTCGGCATTGACATTCCACGGGTCGTAGCTGGAGCCGGTCGCGATGTTCTTGGCAACCAGCAGCGCCGTCATCATCGAGTGGTCCTGGTTGTTGTACTTGTGCATTCCGTTTCGGCCGATCAGGTGAAGGTTGCTGAGCTGGGTACGCAGGTAGTCGCGGACGACATCCACATGCGCCTGATATGAGTCGTCGTAAACCGGATACGCCTTCGGCTGGCGGACCACGACTCCGTCGAATACCTGGTCCTGCGTGCATATGCCGAGCTGAGCCAGCTCACTGGTCGCGAGCTTGATGAGCGTCGCATCGTCCGAGGTCCACATGCCATCGCCCTCGAAGCAGAAATACTCGAGGCCCAGGCATGTCTTGGCCTGGTCGGGCACCATGGCAGGACTCCAGTTCTTAAAGTTCTGGATGCGTCCGACGCGCACGCTCGGGTCGTGAATATATATCCAGTTGTCGGGAAAGACGTCAGCTCGATCGATCATCAGCGCGACGCTGATGAAGTCCCGGTAAGACAGGCTGTTCGCCGCCTTCTGCACTGCATCGGGAGGCGGCGGCTCGAGGCGCGCGATCAGCTGGCGTATCGGAATGCTCGAAAGAAAATCGGTGCCGGCGTGCTCCGTGGCCTCTCCTGAGGTCGAGCGCGTGGTCACCGATCGCACGCGTCCGCGATCGTGTTTGATCGTCTCGACCGCCTGCCCGAACATCACCGGCTGGCCTTTCTCTTTGCAGATCTCGGCCACGCGCTCCCACATCTGTCCCGGCCCGAGACGTGGGTACCGGAAGCTGTCGATCAGCGTAGTGACGATATCGTCGCGATGGGTCGGTTTGCTGTGCGGGAGCAGCATGCTCTTCACGAGCAGCCACATGTCAAGGCTCTTGATTCGTTGGGCGGCCCAGTCGGCTGAGAGCTCTGTCGTCGGGATACCCCACACTTTCTCCGTATAGGTCTTGAAGAAGATGCTGTACAACCGCCATCCGAACTGGTTGCGGACCCAGTCCTCGAAGCTCCGCGGATTGCGGATCGGAAAAAGGCGTGCGCGCGAGTAGCTGGCCATGCACCGCATCGCCTCGATCAAGCCCAGGTTCCAAAGCGCGTTGAAAGCTTTAAGCGGGTAGGCGAAGAAGCGCCCGCGGTAGTAGATCCGCGAAAGCCGGTCTCGGGTGAGCATCTCGGCTCCCAGGATCTCAGTCCAGAGGTCTTCGACCTCCTGGTTCTTTGAAAAGAAGCGGTGCCCACCGATGTCGAAGCGATACCCCTTGTGCTCGACAGTGCGGGCGAGCCCGCCGACGTAGCCGATGTCCCTCTCGACCACCGTGATGGGGATCTCGTGCTTCATGAGCTCGTAGGCGGCCGTCAATCCCGCCGGACCGGCGCCCATGATCACGACCCGCCGGCGATCGTCCTCGACTGTCAAAGTGGCCACAGGGTATCAACGGTCTTGACGAGGCTCCGGTTCGGAACCTGCGCTACTGCAGCGAGCAGGCCTAGTTCAGCGGGCCCTTGCTCCGAACCTCGTCGACCTTGACCAGGGCGTCGCGAAGGCCGCGGATCCAGTCAGCCTGGTGCATGCCCACCAGCCTCACGCACCACGCAAGGGCGTCGCTGCGGCTGCGTGCCACCCCGCCGGCGACCAGGGTGTCGAGGATCGAGCGCTCCGACATCCGCAGGCGGGTCATGACCGGGACGCTCAGGGTGGTGAAGATCTTGGTCTCGTCGCCGCATCGAGCTCCCCAGGCGACCTTCCTCTTGAAGTGGCGTTCGGCCTCCCGCGCGATCTTGACACGCTCCTCGCGAGTCTCCTCCCGAAACCGGTCGATCCGCGCAGACCGGGCGGCCGAGCGGCCATCGGCTGACGTACCTTTCGCCAGCTCGACGTCGGGGAGCATGCCCAGAACCAGCACCTCATCGCCGTCAGCGGACACCTCGGGCGGTCCGACGAACCACGTTTTGGGCAGGCGGCCGGCAAACCAGGAGCCTAAATCCTCAGCCATCGATTACATCATTACCTTCCGGCGCGTCGAACGCAACCTCGACCGGCACCGTTCGCTAGGCGGCCACCTCCAACGGCTTGGGGCCGAGTAGCTCGAGTGCGGCCAGCACGATCTCTGTCTTGTAGTGCTTCAGGCCGGCCGTATCGGTCCACGTTCGTGTCCTCAGGCGACCTTCCGCGTACAACAAACGACCTTTCCGCAGGTACTCGCCGGCGAACTCCGCTCGCTTGCCGAACACGACGAGGTTGTGGTATTCCGTCTCCTCCTTGCCGTTGCCCTCCTCATCCTTCCCTGCATACGTGTTCGTGGCCAGCCGCAAGTTCGCCACGTACACGCCTTTAGGCGTGGCCTTGACCTCCGGGTCTGCCGCCAGGTTGCCGATCAACTGCACTTTGTTGAGCACTTCCGATCACCTCCGTTTGATTGACTGCAGCGTAGGTAGGTCGCTTTGTGCTGCCCACCCAGGTTGTTAAGACGCGAGCCACGCGACGGGATCGATGGCGCGGCCGTCGACCTGGACCTCGAAATGGAGGTGGGCGCCAGTCGCCAGGCCAGTCGCCCCAACCGCCCCGACGACCTGGCCCGTCACGACGAGCTCTCCTTCGTGGACCTCAGCTTTCGACAGGTGGCAGTAGAGCGCTCGAACGTGACTGTCCGACGACACGGCCACATAAAGTCCTGCGCCTCCCGGGTCGAATCCAACGCTGGCCGTTCCTGCATCGGCGGCGTGTACCGGGGTGCCCTCGCGCGCCGCCAGGTCGACACCTGTGTGCACGTGATGGCTGGGGCAGTAGGGATCGAACGGTTCGAGGACCAATGTCGAGCAGCCGAACGGCTGGGTCATCGCAGCGCCGGGAACGATCGCAGTGAGGGCAAGCTTGTCGTGGCTGGTCACTCTCGAAGCGCCGACCACCCAGATCAACATCGCGGCGAAGCAGATGCCGGTCACTCGCAACCAGCCCATCAGGCGGCCTTTGCGATGACGTGCTGCAGTCCGTGCAGCCCCGAGGTGAGCGCCGACTCCAGCTTGTGCGCCGTCTTCTCGGCGCCGCCCAGCGCCCCTGGCACCTTGAACACGATCAGCAATGAGGCCAGCGCGAATAGATGGTGAACTGGCGTGTGGCCTCCATTCTCGAGACCAAATCCGATTGCGAGCACGAACAGCTGGACGGGCTGCATCAGGAGGTTTGTCACGAATAAGGAAGCCCACTGCTTGGCCAGGTAATGAGTGTCCGGCAACGTGAACAGCAAGCCGGCGATGGGTGCGGTGATCGCCAGAACGATTAGGATCGCGTACCGGACGAGGTAGGCGACGGCGAGCACGTCGTAGCCGGCCACCAGCGCCCCGGTCGTGATGAACTGCCAGATCCCGTGCGTCTGGTCGAGGCGATAGTTGTCCCACCACGTATTCCAGTTGGGGATGGTGCCGAAGCTTTGTATCGCGTCACACGCGACATTGCTCGCGTGGACGGCGAGCTGGAACAAAGGCAGCGAAAAATTGATGAGGAGGGTTCCCATCAACAGCCGCGGAAGGAGGGCCCGGACGGTGTACTGAGTTTTAACGCCTTGGCCCCACATGAGCTTGTAGCAAGCCACGACCACGACGAGGACCAGGGCCGAGTCGGCCACCAGTTGTACCGCGGGCTCGAAGCGGTGAATCGTAACGTTGGAGACAAAGTCCTTTCCGGTTTCGAAGTCGGTGGTGTGCAAGATGAAACCGAACCAGACCTTGAGCAGCAGGCCGAGGCTGTCTTGCAGGAGTGACGCAAGGACCTTCTCGGGGTGGACCAACGGCCACAGCACATCTCGTAACTGCCCGACTGCCTGAACGAGCGACGGGATCCAATCCATTTTGTCAGTGGGTTGACGTCGGTACGGAGCTGGTCAGGATGGTCACCAGCGCGCCCGCCACCTCAACACCGATGGTCCCGACAACAATTCGCTGGATCCATTGCTTCGCCTCCAGCGCGGACTTCGCCTCCACCGAGGTGATCTTCCATAGGAACGCAAAAATGAAGGCCAAGGCGCCAACGGATCCGACGAGAGCTTGACCGATGTGCGTCCAGTTCAGGATCAAGTTGGTGATCGGCGTGACGTCAGGTGTACCCGATAGAAAAAGCATGTTGACCTCCAGCGTTTTGCGCCGGAGGTTAGGGGCCCAGCGAGCCGATAGGAACCCTGGCCGTTAAGAGCTGGTGGGCAATCGAGGAGGCTCAGCTGACATGGATAACGCCACCAGTAGCTCCCGGGTAGGCGTGCTCTACGGGTGAACCGCGCCCACGAACAGGCCCGGGAATCCCATCGAGACGACAGTGCCTGGCGCGTTTATGGCGACATACGCCAGGGGAAACGGACCCTGATTCAGGGGATTCGTGTTCACCCATCCGGCCATCGTCGTCGAGTCAAGCCAACCAGACCCGCCGAAACCCTTCGCCAGGTTGACCTGGAGGCCGTCGCGACCGACGAGCAACTCATGTGAATCGGCAAGGTTCAGATCGTTACAACAGATCATCACGTGCTGTCCATCTGGGGCAAGAAACGGCCCGAACGGAGAGTTCTGCCCGGTCACTGTGGAATGCCACAGCTCTGTGCCATCCGCATTTCGGACGCTCACCGGCTGGTTGACTTTCTGGGCTGCGGTGCCGCCACCAGTCATGACGGAGTCTCCGGTGCACACGAACGCGCCGCTAGGTATGGAGTTCCACACCAGGCACTTGGTTGGGTCGGCGAACGGTGCAAGAGGCTTGATGGTTGCTGCATCGACTCTCACCAGGACGCCCAGCGCCGAGCTAGGGCCTCCACCTTGAGATGCCCAGACCGTCGGATAGGTGCCGAAGGGCCCGATCGCATCCCATCCAGTCAGGGCCAGGACGTTCTGAGGCTTGGTCCAGCTCTCGTGATACACGAGCTGGCTGGCTCCGCCGCTTGTCGCAACGTATGCATCAAGGGTCAAGGTTCCATTCGACGGGGAGCCGCTACACGGATAAGCGTTCGTTGGGGCCGTGAAGATCGTCCCAAGCAGCCTGGTGCCGTCCGGGCTCACCGCAAACGAGAGCATCTGCTGCGTCGAGGTCATGGGGAACGAAGCCACGGTTTTGACAGTCCCGTCCACTGCCAGGCTCCGTACTACGCCCTTCGTATCGGCGTAGAAGACCTTCCCCGCGCTGACCTGAGCCGAAGAAGGGAGTATCGCCCCCATGCAGCCAAGGTTCGGCACCGGCATCGGCGTGAAGGTGGTCTCGGCGCGGGCATGCCCGTCGAGCCCGCTGATCGCAACGGTGTTCCACGAGTATTGGCTCCCTGGAATCTTGGCCTCGAGAACGGCGAAGAGGCTTTGCCCCGCGGTGTCGCTCGGTGTCGCGAGAGGGGTCGCGAGAGGGGTCGCATGCTGGGCCTGTGTGGGACCGCAAGCCACCGCCATCAGCAGCAGGGAGAAGATCAGTCTTTTCATGACCCTGTAACGCAACCCAGCCGCCGAACGGTACGAGGACTGAGACGGTTCCACCCAAGAGCCTGAAATGCACCTGCCGCACAGCAGTGATTGAAGACATGAGCAGCGAAGCCTCCCACGCCAACATCGAGGCGGAGGTGAGGAAGATGGGGCTGGGCCGGGTCAGCACATTCACGACCAAGGGGACACTGGAGATGCTCCGTCGCCGCGCCTACTCGCCGGCTCAGTTCGAGAGCCTCGTCGCCAGGAGTCCGTTCCAGACATGCGTCATATCAACAGAGGGAATCGGTCTCGAGGTGCGGCTGATGAAGCCGGCCCAGGTCTGAACCACCGCACGAACGCCGGCCGGCCAAGAAACGGCGCGAATGGACTTAACCTTGATCTGTGGCGAAAAAGCTCGCCGAATACGAGGCGAAGCGCGATTTCAAGCAGACCCCTGAACCCGGCGCCAAGGTCCCCCGCAAGGAGACCAAGGCGCCGCGGTTCGTGGTCCAGGAGCACCACGCGCGAAGTCTGCACTGGGACTTCCGGCTCGAGCGCGATGGAGTGCTCGTCTCCTGGGCTGTGCCGAAAGGCGTCCCGCCCGACCCGAAGAAGAACCACCTTGCAGTCCATGTCGAAGATCACCCGGTCAGCTACATCGACTTCGCCGGCGAGATTCCGGCGGGGGAGTATGGCGGGGGCCAGGTCTCGATCTGGGACCGGGGCACTTACGAGACGGAGAAGTGGTCCGACCGTGAGGTGATGGTGGTCCTGCACGGCAAGCGCTTGCAGGGTCGCTACGTGCTCTTCCGAACCAACGGCAAGAACTGGATGATCCATCGCATGGATCCGCCCCTGGATCCCGAGCGTAAGCCGATGCCGGAGCGCATCGAGCCGATGATGGCCAAGCTCGCCACGGCGATCCCCAAGCCGGAGTCCGCCTGGGGGTTTGAGTTCAAGTGGGACGGCATCCGCGCCCTCGCTTACGTCGAGGGCGGACGGGTGAGGCTCATGAGTCGCAGCGGCGAGGACGTGACCCCTCGATATCCCGAGATCCACGCGATGGGCCGGGCGCTTGGTTCAAGTGAGGTCATCCTCGATGGCGAGGTGGTCGCCCTCGACGAAAAAGGACGGCCGAGCTTCGAGGAGATCCAGCAGCGGATGGGACTGACGTCGGAGTCCGAGGTCCGCCGCAAGATGAAGCTCGTCCCGGTGACCTACATGATTTTCGACCTGCTCTGGCAGGACGGCCATTCGCTTCTCACCCAGCCCTACACGGAGCGGCGGCGTCTCCTGGCCGAGCTCAAGCTGTCAGGCGCCTCGTGGCAGACCCCGCCCTGGGAGAAAGGCGGCGGGCAGGCGATGCTCGAGGCGAGCGCGAAGTCTGGGCTGGAAGGCATGATGGCGAAGAAGCTGGACTCACGTTACGAGCCTGGCCGTCGCAGCGGCGCGTGGCTCAAGGTGAAGAATCGGAACCGCCAGGAGCTGGTCATCGGGGGCTGGCTCGAGGGTGAGGGCAAGCGCCGCGGCTATCCTGGTGCGTTGCTGGTCGGCTACTACGACAAGGACAAGAGGTTTGTATATGCCGGAAAGGTCGGCACCGGTTTCAGCGACGCGATGCTCGAGAAGCTGGCCGCGCTGTTGAAACCCCTGGAGCAGGCGAAGAGCCCATTTGATGTCGGCTCCCCTCCAAAAGCCTCGCATTTCGTGAAGCCCAAGCTGGTGGCGGAGTTCGAGTTCGTGGAGTGGACACGGTCCGGCCAGCTGCGCGCACCTTCGTTCAAGGGTTTGCGCGCCGACAAGCCGGCAAGCAAGGTGGTGCGCGAAGGTGGCTAAGGAAACGGCGGTCGAAGTCAAGATCGAGGACCGCGTTCTCAAGCTCACCAACCTCGAGAAAGTCCTGTACCCCGAGGTCGGATTCACGAAGGCGCAGGTCATCAATTACTACACGCGGATGGCGCCGGCGATCCTCCCACACACCCGTGACCACCCACTGACGCTCAAGCGGTATCCCAATGGGGTCGACGCGGAGTTCTTCTATGAGAAGAACTGCCCCAAGCACCGTCCGCCCTGGGTCGCGACGGCAACTGTGTGGAGCGGGGGCAACAACCGCGACATGTACTACTGCCTGTGCAACGATCTGCCGACGCTGGTGTGGCTGGGCAACCTGGCCACCCTCGAGTTCCACACCTCGCTGTCATTGGCCAGCAATCTTCCGGAGCCGCGCACGATGGTCTTCGACCTGGACCCAGGGCCGCCGGCGACGATCGTCGAGTGCTGCAGGGTCGGCCTCATGCTGCGGGATCTTTTCGCGGAGCACGGGCTCGAGTGTTGCGCGAAAACCTCCGGCTCAAAAGGGCTTCAACTTTACGTTCCGCTCAACACGAAGGTCACGTATGTCGAGACGAAGGTCGTGTCGAAAGGGCTGGCCCAGCTGTTCGAGGAACGCCACCCGGAGCTCGTGGTCCACAAGCAGCTCAAAGAGCTGAGAACGGGCCGCGTGCTGATCGACTGGAGCCAGAACGACCAGTACAAGACGACAGTCAACGTCTATTCGCTGCGGGCTCGCCAGCGCCCCACGGTGTCGACCCCGGTGTCCTGGGCCGAGGTTGAGAAATGCTTCAAGGCCGGCGACCCGAGCCTCCTGGTCTTCGATTCCGACCAGGTCCTCGCCAGGGTGGCGAAGCAAGGCGACCTGTTTGAGCCAGTGATCAAGAAGAAGCAAAAGCTGCCCAAGTCGCTCGTCGAGGCGATTGGGGGAGCCGATGCGCTGGAGAAGATGGCCAACCGCCGTCACAGCACCGGGGGACGGTTCCGCAAGCCACCGGAGAAGTGACCCGCCCCCGAGTCGTGATCGCAGGTGCGGGCTTTGGCGGTCTCACCTGCGCCAGGGCGCTGAAGCGTGCAGCCGTCGACGTGCTGATCGTCGACCGCAACAACTACCACCTGTTCACGCCACTGCTGTACCAGGTGGCCTCGGCCCTGCTGGATCCCGGTGAGATTGCGCGACCGGTTCGCTCGCTGATCCGGCCGCTCGCCAACGCCGATTTCAAGCAGGCGGAGGTGACCGGGGCCGACCTCGATGGGCGAAGGCTGCTCACGGATCGCGGCGAGATCCCATACGACTACCTCGTTCTGGCCACCGGCAGCCAGAGTGACTACTTCGGCAACGCGTCGCTCGCCCGGCACGCCTACGGCCTCAAAAGTCTCGAGGAGGGGCTTGCGTTGCGCAACCGCATCCTTTCGCAGTTCGAATCCTCACGCTGGGCGACCGACGCTGAGCAAAGGCGCGTCCTGTTGACGTTCGCCGTGGTGGGCGCCGGGCCCACTGGCGTCGAGCTCGCAGGTTCGCTGGTTGAGCTGATCCACCTCGTGCTGCGCAAGGATTACCGAGACCTCGATCTTGGCGAGGTGCGCGTGCTTCTCCTGGAAGCGGCCGCTGCCCCTCTGGGCACGTTCGTGCCCACCCTCCGCGAGGCGGCGCGAAAGTCGCTCGAGAAAAAAGGCGTCGAGGTCATGCTGGGTGCGAAGGTCGAATCAGTCGATGAAAGTTCGATAAAGCTGGTGGGCGGCACCCAGATCGCTGCCGGCACCGTTGTCTGGACAGCCGGCGTGCGCGCCTCCGACCTGGGCAAAGGCCTCGGAATCGAGCTTGGGCGCCAGGCGCGAGTCAAGGTCGAACCGACCCTTCAGGTGCCCGGCCACCCCGCTGCATTCGTCATCGGCGACCTCGCCGGGGCCTCCGTCGGGGGAGCGACGCTGCCCATGCTCATCCCCGTCGCGATGCAAGAGGGCAAGCAGGTCGCGGCGACAATAGCCGAGCTCGTCCGCAACGGCGGGGCGAAAACCTTCCGCTACAAGGATCCCGGCATCATGGCCACGATCGGGCGTAACTCGGCGGTGGCGGAGCTCGGCGCGGTAAGGCTTTCGGGATTCGCAGGGTGGCTGATGTGGCTCGGCGTGCATCTCGTGAACGTGATCAGCTTTCGCAGCCGCCTCATCGTGCTGGTCAACTGGGCGTGGGATTACCTGTTTTACGACCGTCCAGTCCGGTTGATCCTGCGCGCCAGGGACGGGGGAGGCGACCGGACGTCACAAACTGGCCCGATGCGGGGCTGATAGTTTGAGGTGATAAGGCCCAGAGCCACGCTGCTCGCCGCCCTGGCGGTGATTTCGATGGCCCTCAACGGATGCGGCGGCCTGCAGGCCGAGGACCCCGGGCAGGTCCTGCGAGAAGGGGGCGCCGCGATGGCGAAGCTGAACACGGTGAGCGCAACGCTGACATTCACCAAGGGCACCGTCTCGTTCCAGGGCTACGTGCTCACGTCGGCCACCGCTGCGGTTCGCCTGCCGGACAGCGACACCATCTACAAGGTCAAGTACCAGGACCTCCTGATCGGCCTGGAGGTGGTGATCACCGGCGGTCACGTCTACCTGCGTCCGCCTTTTTCCGGGTTCACCGAGGTGACCGGGAAAACTGCTGCGGAAGTTCCTGACCTGGCGAAGCTGTTCGATGCAACGACCGGCCTGCCGGCCATGATCCCGGCCGGGAATAACCTCACCTACATCGGAACCGAGAAGGTGTCAGGGGTCGACTCTCGCAAGATCGGGGCGATTTACAGCGCTGCCCAGATCGCGAAGCTGCTGCCCCAGCTCAGCTCAACGGGCGATGTCACCGCCACCATCTGGGTCGGCGGCTCTGACCACCTCATTCGCAAAGCCGTCCTGAGCGGGCTGTTCGGGGACGGAGGCGCCGCCAGCACCGTCGAGATCGACCTGAGCGGATTCAACGCGCCCGTCGCGATCGCCTCGCCCACACCCTGATCCGAGTGAGAGAGACCCGATCCGCGCGCGGCATCCTGCTGGGACTGGCCGGGGCCGGGCTATTCGTGGCTGCGCTCGACGCTTACCTCGTCGTGACGTTGCTGCCGGCGATGCTCACCGACATCGGCCTCACCATCGAACGCTTCGAGCAGGCAACCCCGATCGTCACCGGCTTTCTTTGCGGATATGTGGTCGCGCTGCCCTTGCTGGGCGCCTACTCCGATATTCGAGGCCGAGCTTCGGTCTATGCGCTCTGTGTCGTCGTTTTTGCGGCGGGGTCGGTGGTGACTGCCACCGCAGGCTCATTGCCCTGGCTCGTCGCGGGCCGTGTGCTGCAAGGCCTGGGTGGCGGCGGCCTGGTGCCGTTGACACTCGCGCTGGCAGCAGACCTCTATAGCGGTCGTGCGCGCACAGTAGCGCTCGGCGCAGTTTCCGGGCTACAGGAGGCGGGCAGCGTCCTGGGGCCAATTTATGGCGCCACCCTCGCCTCGGCCGCCTCGGCAATCGGCGGGTGGCGTTTTGTGTTCTGGCTGAACGTGCCGCTGGCGGCCGTCTGCGCTGCGGGACTGCTGGCGGCCAGCCGCGACAAGGGAAATCGCACGTTGCCGCTCGACCCGATGGTTGACGGGCCGGCCCGGACATTCGACTGGAAGAGCGCCGGCCTGCTCGGACTTGGGCTTGGGCTGCTGGTGGTCGCCCTCTACCCCGACGACCCCGCCCATCGCGCCACGAGCGGCCTGTTCATCCCGATCGGGCTCCTTAGCTTGCTCGTCCTGGCGCTGTATGGGTGGCGCCAGCTCCGCACGCTCGAGCCGTTGATCCCGCGCCAGCTGCTCCGCAGCCCGCGATTCGCCGGCGTCGCGGCTGCCAACCTGCTGATCGGAGCCGCGCTCATGGTGGCCCTGGTGGACGTGCCGATTCTTGGGCGGCTCGTCTTCAATCTCGACCAGCTGGCGGCCGGCTTGCTGCTCACCCAGTTTCTGGTCGGGGTGCCGGTGGGCGCGATCGTCGGCGGTGTCCTGGCCGGGCGCCTGGGAACCCGTTGGACGGCTGTTCTCGGCACGCTACTGGCGGCTGCCGCCTTCATTCAGATGTCCACCTGGCAGGCCGGAGAGCTCGCCTCGCGCGTCGGTCCGTTCAGGACGGCCGACCTGGCGCTAGGGGCATGTGGCCTCGGGTTTGGAATCGTGATCGCACCACTGGCCGCCACAGTCCTGGAGCTCACGAGGGCGGAGCACCACGGCCTCGCCTCGAGCCTCGTGGTCCTGGCACGCGTGATGGGCATGCTCGTCGGGTTGTCTGCGCTGACCGCTTTCGGGCTTTTCCGCTTTCGTCAGATCCTGGGCACGCCGCAGCTCACAGACCCTGACGTGCGCGCGCGGATCGAGCATCTCGGCCGCCTCGTCGCGTCGGCGTTTCTTCAGGAATACCGCGAGATCTTCACCATCGCGGCGGCCCTGTGCATCCTGGCCGCGGTTGTCGTTGTCACCACGATCAGGCGGGAGCCGCTCACACCTTCCTTGCAACCGCAATGACATACGAGTGGTGGTACCTAAACGCGTCGTCGGGGTCGCCCAGGCTGTCCATCGCCGACTCGACCTCCGCCTCGAGCTCGCTCCTGTAACGAGGTCCGAGCGATGTGATCAACGTGTAAGGGAGCGGACCGGCGCCGGCCATGAGCTCGGTCCATTCCCGCGCGTTTCGCGTGCGCCCGCCCGTGACCATCTCCGTGATTCGCGTTACCTCGAAGCCTGCCGCCCCGAGCAGCTGCGGCAGCACGTCCGGCTCGCCGAATCGAGCCCGCTCCGAGCTGTAGCGGGGCAGGCTCAGGTAATGGCGCCGCGCCAAAGGCGCCAACCCCTGGAAAAAGAGGTCCTGCGCGCGCGTGCTCAGGCTGCGCCGCTGGCAGGAAACCGCCAGCCTTCCTCCAGGGCGGAGGACCCGATTGGCCTCCGCGAGGGCGTCGCTTGGATCGGCCAGGTACGCGAGCGCCTCGCCCATCGTGACGAGGTCGAAGGTCTCTGGGCGGAACACCAACCGCTCCGCCGCCATGCCGACGAACTGTGTGTTCTTGCCTTGCTTCGCGCGCGCAATTGAAAGCATGCGATCCGAGAGGTCAATGCCGATCACGCTGCCAGGCGTGACCTTGCTCGCCACCAGATGAGCGACCAACCCTGTGCCCGTGGCGACGTCGAGAACGTGTTCGCCGCGTTTTGGCGCCGCCAGCTCGACCAGCCTGGCGGCCACTCGACCATGCTGGCCGCCCGCCCAGCTGTCATAGACAGAGGCGATCTGGTCGAAGAAATCGACCAGATGGTCAGTCATCTCGTCAGAGGCATCCGGGTCCATCAATGCGGTGAATGAGTCGCTGTGCGGCCGCTCGCAAACCAGCCTGGCGGCCTCCCGATCCCTTCCTCTACGTTCAATGACACCCTGTTACGATGCTAGCTCGTCCAAATTCAGAGCCTCCTGAATACCCTGGCTGCGAACGCAAGATCAGGGTGTCAGGCCGAGTTGAGCAGGACGACGGGGAAGCAGATCAAACCCACTAGAGGAGGCCCACATGGCCCAAGCTGAGAAGTCCGCGGCCCACTCGGCCGGGACCGCGCAAAACGGCGGTACCAACGTAGTCACGCTCGGCCCTCGCGACACCCTCAACGGACGCCTGGACATCCACGGCGATTTGAGGATCCACGGCAACGTGGAGGGCGAGCTCAAGGCCAGCGGCGATATCGCTATCGAGCCGACCGCAACCGTCCAGGCTTCCATCGAGGGGGCAAACGTGAACGTGCGCGGACAGGTCAATGGCAACGTGACCGCGCGCAAGCGGCTCACCCTCGGCGGCTCAGGCCGCCTCAACGGCGAGGTCAAGGTCGCACGTCTCACCGTCGAAGACGGAGCAACTTTGAACGGCAACGTCACCATGACGCCGGAAAAGGGCTAGAGCGGCGAACCAGGCGCATAGGGCACATTGCGCCGAAAGCCCGCCTATGACCTTGTAATAATCGGCGGCGGCGCGGCCGGGTCGGAGGCGGCGTTCACGGTCGCTGACGGCGGCAAGTCAAAGATCGTGCTGGCAGAGGCCACCCATTTCGGGGGCACTTGCACCAATTACGGCTGCGTGCCCACCAAAGCGCTGGTCCGCACTGCGCGACTCGTCCATCTCATCCGTGGCGCCGACCGCTATGGGATCAAGGTCGGCGCGCCCGAAGTTGAATGGCGTCGCGCGATGGGGCGTGCATACCAGGTGCGTGACCACATGCTCCGTTACGGCTCCAACCCATTCAAGAAGGCAGGCGTGGAAGTGCGTTTTCCGTGCGAGGCGAAGTTGATTGGGGAGCGCAAGCTGCTCATCGGCGGAGAAGAAGAGATCGAGGCCCGTGCCGTGCTGATCGCAGCCGGCCTCGAGCCGATCGTGCCCAATGTGCCGGGGCTTCGAGAGGCTGGCTATCTCGACAATGAAGGAATCCTCGAGCTGAAAGAGCTTCCAAACCGACTGGCTGTAGTCGGCTCCGGGCCCATCGGGTCGGAGTTTGCCCAGATTTTTTCCCGCTTCGGGGTGCAGGTGACACTCATCGAGCACGGAGCTCGCATCCTCTTTTCTGAGGAGCCTGAGACCTCCGCCGCGATTCGTGCGGTGTTCGAATCCGAGGGCATCGAGGTGCGCACGCGCATGAAGATGACGCGGGTTGAGCTGAGCGATGGCGTCAAACGGATCTTCTTCGAGAGCGGCGCCTCAATCGAGGTCGACGAGATCCTCGTTGCCGTCGGCCGTTCGCTGGGCGGCAAGGCGCTCGGCCTCGACGCGGCGGGCATCGAATGGACTCCCCGCGGCATCAAGGTCAACAAGCAGCTCAGGACGTCAAAGCCCTGGGCGTGGGCGGCCGGCGATGTGGTCGGGGGCCCACTGTTCACGCACGTCGCGTCGGAGATGGGCCGGGTTGCCGCCCGCAACGCGATGAAGAAAACGACCGAGCGGATGGATCTGCGCGTGGTGCCGCGGGTGACGTTCACGGACCCTGAGGTGGCGTCAGTCGGGCTCACCGAGGCCGCCGCCAAGAAAGGCGGGCGCAAGGTTCGCACCGGCTTCGCGCGGCTCATCGAGGCAGAGAAAGCACAGATCGACGGCCTCGAGCACGGCCACGTCAAGTGTGTGGCCGATGCCAAGACCGGCGAGCTCCTCGGTTGCCACATCGTGTCCGAGAACGCAGGTGAAATGATCCATGAGGCGGTCGCGATGATGGCGGCTCGTACCCCTGTCAAAGTCGTCGCGAAAGCAATGCATGCGTATCCGACTCTGTCCGAGCTGATGCGCTCGGCGCTGCGTCAGGCGGGCGGCTAGCGGCTTCCCCGTTCGGCTCGCGTCACCGCCGGCATCACCACTGACTTCACGTAGCGGCGCGCGGCATCCATGACTGCGTGCACGATCTTCCATTCGAGCTGCTCGAACGAGCTCTCACCCCGGTTGAGCTCGGCCAGCCGCCCTTTCCAGAAGCTCGAATCGACATTGAGGCCGGGCAGCAGCGGAGGGACTTCTGCCTTGGCATTGCCCGCTGGCATCCTCGGGGCAGCGCTAGCAGGTCGGCCGGCCGGCGGGGTCGGGGCGGCGGCCTGCACTCCGAAGACGGGAGACGGCGGCGGGCTGGCAACCATGTGCCACGCGACCATTGCCAGCGCAGCAACGATCGCGCACTCGCAAATGACAATCCAGGGCAACGGTTTTCGCAGCAGGTTGCGCATGCAGCCAAACTAGGCCGCTCGTGCCGAGGCGTGAACCCAGGCTGTTAAGAGCGCAGCGAGCGAAGGGCCTGCACGCCGCGCTCGATGGTCTCTATGCGCTTGGGAAAGCTAAAACGCAGGTGGCCTCGTCCTTCGCGTGGGTCGTGGAAGAAGCTTGACCCAGGCACCGTCGCGACGGCGACCTTCTCGATCAGATGCCGAGCCATCGCGGTGTCGTCGTCGAAGCCGAAGGCTCCGATCCCTGCCATCACGTAATAAGCCCCACCGGGTGCCGCAGCGTCGAAGCCGCATTCCTGCAGTCCTGAGACGATGGCGTCGCGCCGTTCGCGGTAATCGCCGAGCAGCTCGACATAAAAGTCCCCTGGAAGCTCGAGGGCGGCGGCGACTGCGATCTGAAGCGGATGGGCGGCGCCGACGGTCAGGAAGTCGTGGACCTTGCGGATCCCGGCAGTGAGCGCCGCCGGCGCGATCAACCAACCCACACGCCAGCCGGTGACCGAGAACGTTTTGCTCGCCCCGCTGATCGTGATGGTTCGATCCGCCATCCCCGGCAGCGTCGCGATGCTGATGTGCTCACCGCGATACACGAGGTGCTCGTAAATCTCATCCGTGATCGCTATCGCGTCATGTTCAATGCAGAGGTCGGCGATCAGCTCCAGCTCCTGTCGTGAGAAAACCTTGCCTGTCGGATTGTGGGGAGTGTTGACGACTATGGCGCGCGTTCTGCTGGTGAATGCGCGGCGCAGCTCGTCCGGATCGAAGGCCCACGCCGGTGCTCGCAATGTGACGTAGCGCGGGACGGCGCCGCTGATTATGCAATCGGGTCCGTAGTTCTCATAGAAGGGCTCGAAGATGACGACCTCGTCACCGGGATCGACAGCGGCCAGCATCGCGGCGATCATCGCCTCCGTCGCACCGCATGAAACGGTGACCTCTCTTTCGGGATCGACCTCGCGGCCCCACGCAATCGATTGCTTGCGGGCGATCGCGTTTCGCAGCTGGGGAGCGCCCCAGGTCGTCGCGTACTGGTTGAACCCGTCTCGCATCGCCCTGGCGGCGGACTCCACGATGCGCGAGTCCGTCTCAAAGTCCGGGAAACCCTGGGCAAAGTTGATCGCCTTGTCGGGTCCGTTGAGCTGCAGGTTCATGCGCGTCATCTCGCGGATGACCGACTCCGTGAAACTCTGGGCCTTCAGCGAGAGGCGAGCGGTGCCATCCGTGGCGTCAGTGGCCAGGATCCGCGCGCTCCAGTCGGATGTCAGTGCTCGAGCAGGAGAAGCACTTTTCGGGTTGCTCAAGCCCGCGCTCCCAGCGACCGCAGACGTTGCAGGTCCAGCGGGTTGTCGCGAAGAAATCGAGCACGTCGGAGCGGCTGAGCAGCCCCACCATCTTGCCGCGCTTGATCACCGGTACTCGACGTATCTTCTCGCCGACGAGGAGTCGCGCCGCCTCGTCGATACCCGTGTCCTCGCTGACGGTGATCACATGCTGGCTCATGATGTCGCGCGCGAACTTGCCCCTCTTGGAGAAGACGTCGATCTCCGACACGATGCCGACCACGTGTCCGTCGGCTCCAATTACCGGTCCGCCAGTGATTCGCTTGGAGGTGAGGATCAGCGCGATCTCTTCGACTGGCGTGTCTTCGCGGAAGGTGATCACGTTTGTCGTCATCACCTCTTTGACTGGGATCATCGGGTTCCGAGCAGTTTAGCCATCGTTTCGAAATTGGAGTTGCCGCCGCTCAAGATCAGACCGGTGCTGCCCTTGGGGAATTTGCCGGCCAGGTAAGCCGCCAAAGGAAGCGCCCCTGTGGGTTCGAGCACGATGTGAAGTCGAGTCCAGGCGACCCGCACGCCCGTTGCGATTTCGTCTTCCGTGACAGTGACGATCTCATCCACCAGCTCGTTGGCGAACATCACCTCGAAGTTGCGCGCCCCGATTGCGGTGGTCCGCACCCCGTCCGCGATGGTCGACGGAGCGGCACCAAGGCTCCTGATGTTGCCGGCCTTCCACGACTGGTATGCGTCGTCTGCATTTGCCGGCTCGACTCCAATCACCTTGATGTTGGGGTTATGGGACTTCGCGACGATCGCGGTGCCCGAGAGGAGCCCGCCACCTCCGACCGGGGTCGCGATGACATCGAGCTGGGGTACGTCCTCCAGCAGCTCCATTGCGGCCGTGCCCTGTCCATGGATCACGTCCCAGTCGTCGAATGGGTGGACGAGTGAAAAGCCGCGCTCACCCATCACCTCAAGCAGACGCTGCTCCCGGTTGGCGAAGGTGATGCCTTCCTGGATCACCTCGGCACCCAGAGCTCGCGTTGCGGCGACCTTGGCGGGGTTGGCGTCCTCCGGTATCAGGAGGAGCGCGGGTATGCCTGCGGTCCGTGCCGCCAGCGCGACCGCCTGCGCGTGGTTGCCGGAGCTCACGGCGATCACCCCGATCGGTCGAGGCTCGCGCGCCATCTGAGAAAGCACCGCATTGAACGCGCCTCTCGGCTTGAAGGACCCTGTCACCTGGAAGCACTCAGGCTTCAGCCGAAGGTCAGGGTCCAGGTCGGTCGTAAGCGTGGCAGTCCGGCGGATATGAGGTCGGATCCGGCCCGCCGCCGTCGAAACCTCGGCTCGATGCGCCGCTACGAAACCATTCATGCGGCGGCCTTGTCGGCGCTCGCGCGCGCCCGTCCGCGACCGACGTTCGTAAGCACGATCCCGGCAAGGATGACAACCATACCCACCACTATGGGCAACGACACCGGCTCGTGCAGCAAGGTGGCGCCCCAGAACACGGCCGTGACCGGAACGAGGAGCGTGACGCCAGAGCCGCGGACTGGTCCCAGCGAGTTGAGAACGTAGTAGTAGAGAACTCCAGCGATCCCTGACCCGGCGATCCCCAACGCCAGGACCGCGGCGATGGACTTGAGCTCGAAGTGCGCTCCCGGCACACTCGGCACCGCGAAGGGAAGCATGAACAGCGCGGTGAACGCTAGCTGGCCGAGGTTCGCCTCGAAGACGTTCACGCCGCGCAACTTGCGTCGCTGGTACAGGGCGGACACGGCGTACGACAGCGACGCGAACAGCACCGCCACCGCCCCGATCAGGTCACCGCGGACTCCTGATGCTGTGATGTCGGGCAGGACGAGGATGACCACTCCGGCAAGGCCGATCAAGACACCGGCGTAGTTGATGGCGCTTGGGCGCTCGGAGGGGATCACCCAGTAGACGAGGATCGCGGCCCACAGCGGCGTTGTCGCGTTCAGGATGCTGGCGAGGCCACTCGAGATCCGTTCCTCGCCCCAAGCGATGGACACCCACGGAATCACACCGGCCGTGATCGCCATCACAGCGAACGGAATCAAGCGACGTCTTGGATCGACGACCAGGTTTCGGCGCATCACGATCATGAGGGCGGCCAACGCGACGGCGCCGGAGGCTGAACGGATGAGCACGAGCACCGTTGGGCTCATGTCCTGCACTGCCACTTTGATGAACAGGAAGGAGGCGCCCCAGATCAACGCAATGGAAGCGAGAGCAAGGTAAGGCAACCACCCGCGGCGGGAATCAGACACGGGTCGGCCAGTCGTCAGAGGACATGACGAGCGTCACTGGGCCGTCATTCTCGATCGTCACCCTCATGTCGGCTCCGAAGTTGCCGGTCTTGGTCTCGATCTCCCGATCGCGGAATCTTTGGACGAAGGCGAGATAGAGCTCCTCGGCTCGTTTCGGATCGCCGGCGCCCAGGAGGCTTGGCCGGCGGCCGCGACTGAAGTCGGCAAACAAAGTGAACTGGGACACGATGAGCGCCGACCCCCGAACATCGACAAGGCTCAGGTTCATTCGTCCTGCCTCGTCGGCGAACACGCGCATGTCGATGACCTTGTCGGCCAGCTTTCGAATCGTCGCCTCGTCGTCATTGGATGCCACACCCACCAACAACACGTAACCGCGCCCGATGGTTGCATTGCGAGGCTCACCGGCCTCGCTCCAGCTGACCGAGCCGGCCGTCACACGCTGGACGACCAGCCTCATAAGGCGCGGAAGCGCGGAAGCGCGACCATTTGTGCCCTTTTGGCTAAATATTTGCGAGAAACGCGCCATTTGTGCCCTTTTGGCCGGGTCCGGGTGCTCGTTCGTGCTCCGCGCGCTGTCAGATTTTTGGGCCGAAGTGAGGTTCGGCGCGGATCAGGGAGTCGATGTAGCGGAATCGCTCGTAGCGATGCTGAAGCAGCTCTTCGGTGGGTTGTGCGAGGAGAGGTCGGAGATGGCGATAAAGAGCCTCGTCGAGCGCGGCGGCGGTGGCCTCGTAATCGACACGCGCGCTGCCTTCGGGCTCGGTCACGACCTCCTCGACAACGCCCATCGCCAGCAGATCGCGCGATGTGAGCTGCAGCTGCTCCGCCGCTTCCACCTTGCGCGTGTTGTCGCGCCAGACGATCGACGCCGCAGCCTCCGGAGAGGCCACGGAGTAGATCGAGTTCTCGAGCATGATCACCCGGTCCGCGACGCCCATACCCAGCGCCCCGCCGCTGCCACCCTCGCCGATCACCGCGGCCACGATCGGCACTGGAATCCGGAACCACTCCATGATTGCCTTGGCGATCGCCGAGGCAATCCCTCGCTCCTCAGCCCCTGCTCCCGGGTAGGCGCCAGGGGTGTCGATCAGCGACACGATCGGAAAGTTGAACTTGGCGGCGTGCTGGGCAAGGCGAACCGCTTTGCGATATCCCTCCGGGTGCATCATCCCCCAGTTCCTCGCGACCCTCTCCTTGAGGCTCCGGCCTTTCTGATGGCCGAGGAACATCGTCGCCCTGCCGTGCCAGAGGCCGACTCCGCCGATAAGCGCCGGGTCGTCCCCGGAGATGCGGTCTCCGTGCATCTCGACGAAATCCGGCGCCATCCGCTTGATGTAGTCGAGGGAGTAAGGCCGATCGGGATGCCTGGCAAGCTCCACGACCTGCCAGACGGTGAGGGTCGTTTCCTCGGGCCGGCGCCCGTGCACCTTCATGGGTAGATTTCCAGGAGGTGCGCCAGCAGCCGCCGAAGCTCGGGCCGCGAGACCACCATGTCGACCTGTCCACGAGCCAGCTGGAAGTCGGCGCTCTGGAAACCGGGAGGCAGGTCCGCGTATGTGGCCTGTTTGATCACGCGCGGGCCCGTGAAGCCGATGGCGGCGCCTGGTTCCGCGATGTTGATGTCGCCGAGCAAAGCCAGCGAGGCCGCGGTGCCGCCAAAGGTCGGGTCGGTGAGGACCGAGAAATAGGGGACGCCGGCCGCGTCGAGGCGCCCGACCGCGGCGTTGACCTTGGCCATCTGCATCAGCGCCAACACCCCTTCCTGCATGCGGGCGCCGCCGGAGGCCGCGACCAGCAGGTACGGCAATCCCGAGGCGGCTGCCTGCTCCATGCCGCGTGCCAGTCGCTCGCCGGCCACGATCGAAAGGGTGCCGCCGACGAAGCGGAAATCAAACGTTGCGAGCCAGATCTCACGGCCACCCAGGCTGCAGGTTCCTGTCCGCACCGCCTCGTTCAAGCCCTCGTCTCGAAGCTGCTCGAGCGTTTCCTGGTACGGCTTTGGCACCTTCCAGTTGAGAAGGTCGTGGGAGCGCACGTCTCCGTAGCGCTCCTTCCATGTGCCGCGGTCGGCGATCAGGGCGATCCAGGCGTCGGCCCCCATCCGGAAATGGTGTCCGCACGACGTGCACACGTACGTGTGTCGCCGAAGCTCCTCGTGGTCGAGGCCCACCCCGCATCCGGGACAGTTGGTAGGCAACGCGATCGGTGGCAGCTTGCCACCTGAGATCCGAACGTCGGCAGGCTTCTTCGCCGCAACCATTACAAGGAGAGGCCTCCGTCGACCGCGATCACCTGTCCCGTTATGAAGCCCGCGCGGTCCGAGCACAGGAAAGCGACCATTGCCGCAATGTCGTCAGCGGTTCCCTCCCGCTTGATCGGAGTCGCCTTCACGAGCTCTTGGACCATTACGTCAGTGAGCGAGCCCGAGGTGAGCTCCGTCCGCACATAACCCGGGGCAACTGCGTTGCAGGTGATGTTGCGCGAACCATACTCGCGCGCCACCGATTTCGTGAAGCCGATGAGCCCGGCCTTGGCGGCCGCGTAGTTCGACTGGCCGGCATTCCCCGTCAGGCCGACGATCGAGGAGATGTTGACGATGCGGCCCCAGCGCGCACGCATCATGCCCGACATGATGGCCGCCCGGGTGGTCGCGAAAGCCGACATCAGGTCGGTGCGGATCAGCTCCTCCCAATCGGCCGGCGCCATCTGGATCAGCAGCTTGTCGCGCACAGCTCCCGCGTTGTTGACGAGGATGTCAACGCGTCCGATTGCCTTGACCATCGCCTCCACCTGAGCCGGGTCGCCGACGTCCGCCTTGTGAGAGGTCCCGCCGGGCAGCGCGGCCGCGGTCTCCTCAGCTGCGGTCTGGTCAGACCTGTAGTTCACCACCACCTTGGCACCCATCGCGCCCAGCGCCAGGCTGATGGCACGGCCGATCCCCTTGCCCCCGCCGGTAACCAGCGCCGTCTTGCCTTCGAGCTCTGTGATCATGCCGGCGAGGCATCCGCGAAGTCGATAAACAGCTCCTCCGCGTTCCAGGTGTCGACGCCGGGAATGTGCTTTGCAGCAAGGCTTGCGAGCACGCGCCCAGGGCCGAGCTCGACCACGGTCCGCACCTCCATCGTGCGCATCGAGACCATGGTGCGCGCCCAGTCGACCTGGCGCAGCATTTGATGCCGGAGCTCTTCCTGCAGGCTGGCGACAGTGCGCATCGCCTCGCCGGTCGCGTTGGCGAGGATTGGAATCGACGGAGTCTTGAGCGGAAGCTTGTCAACCACCTTGCGGAAAGCAGCCGCGGCCTTCGCCATCAGCGGCGTGTGCGCAGGTAGCGGGATCGTGAGGATAAGCGCTCGGCGCGCCCCGGCAGCAAGCGCTAGCTTCTCAGCCTCCTGTACTGCGGCGACCTCGCCCGAGAGCACGAACTGCACGTCGGCGTTGCGGTTGGCGACCCACAGTTGGCCTTTGGCGGAAGCCTGGGCGCGGACCGCCTCGACCTGCGCTTCGTCGAGGTCGACGATCGCGATCATCCCGCCCGGTTGGTCGTGCGCGGCCTGGGCCATGATGCGCCCGCGCTCCTTCACCAGCAGCAGCGCGGTCTCCCACGGAATCGACCCGGCGGCAGCCAGCGCACCGATCTCGCCGAGGCTGTGGCCCGCCGTGACCTGGACGTTCTCGAGGCCGTAGCTCTCGCGCCAGACTTCATACGCCGCCCAGCAGACTGTCATCACGCACGGCTGGATGATGTCTGTGCGGTTGAGCTCCTCGACCGGACCCTCGAAGCACAGCCGGCGGATCGGCATCTCCAGGACCTCCTCGGCGCGCTCGAAGGCGCGGCGGGCCGCCGGGTACCTGTCGTGCAGGTTCTTGCCCATCCCGGGCTTCTGCACGCCCTGGCCGGGAAACAGAAGCGCGATGGGACCTGCCAGATTAATCAAAGCCCTTCCTTCAAGGGAGGAAGAGCAGGCCCGCTTGCCCGGCCGCTAGGCCGGGTCGGCTCCGCCGACGGGCCGATGAGAGGGAACCGCAAGGTTCTCTCTCATATCTCTTTACACCCACTTCAAGAGAGTAGCGCCCCACGTCAGGCCCGACCCGAACCCAGCCAGCAGGATGTGGTCGCCGGTCTTGACGCGGCCCTTGCGGATCGCTTCTTCGAGAGCGATCGGGATCGAGGCGCTCGACGTGTTGCCGTACTCGTCGATGTTGATCGCGACTTTCTCGAGCGGCAGTCCGATGCGGCGGGCGGCGGCGTCGATGATTCGGAAGTTGGCCTGATGAGGAACCCAGAGGTCGATATCCTCCATCGAGATTCCTGCCGTGTTGCAGACCTCGTTCGCCTGGCGGATGAAGATGTCGACGGCGAACTTGAAGACGTCGGGACCTTGCATCTCGATGATGGGCCTCGGGTCTTTGGCTGCGTACGCGCCAAATTCTTTGTTGCCGGCCGTGACCTGCAGGTAGCCGCGGCCATCACTGCCAAGGCACCACGATAGGAAGCCTGCGCCGTCAGGCGCGGGTTTCACGACCGCGGCGCCGGCTCCGTCGCCGAAGATCACGGCAGTGCCGCGACTCGTGTAGTCCAGCATCCGAGACAGCACCTCGGCGCCGATGACGAGCACGTTGTCAGCCCGCTCGGTGGCGATGAACGAGTCTGCTGTCGCGAGTCCATACATGAAGCTGGAGCACGCGGCGAGCATGTCCCACGCCACGGCGCCCGGCGCATCCAGCTCGTCCTGGATGCGGCATGCGATCGACGGAAACGGACCGTCCGGCGTCGACGTGCCAACCAGGATCATGTCGAGATCGTTGGCGGTGATGCCGGCGGCATCCAGGGCCGCGCGAGCGGCTTTGGTCGCGAGCTGAAGCGTCATGGTCCCGGGCTCGGCGATGTGACGAGTCCTGATGCCAGTCCGGTCGGTGATCCACTGGTCAGACGTGTCAATCATCTTCTCGAGGTCGAAGTTCGTGATCACCTTTTCCGGCACGTAGACGCCCATGCCGGCGATCGCGCTGTGCCGGCCTTTCGTCTTGAACGAGCGAAGCGGGACAGCCCCGGAACGCGTGCGGTACGCGGTCGTTATCGCCATGTCATCTAGGCCTCCAGCCGTTCGGCGGTCTTCTGCTCCAGAAACTTCCAGAGATCGCCGATGAGTTTCATCTTCTCGAGCTCTTCCTCGGAAAGCTCGACGTCGTACTTGTCCTCGACGGCGGCGATGAGCTCGACTAGGTCGAGCGAGTCGGCCGCGAGGTCCTTGGCAAAGCTCTTGTCGAGCTGCACCTTGTCGGTGTCGATACCGAGGATCTCAGCGGCGAGTTCCTGGAGCTCTTTGAAATCGAGTGGGGTTGCCATACGTACTTTCTCCTAGTTGGCCTCAGGGCCTTTGATCACGAGCGTCGCGTTGTGGCCGCCAAAGCCGAATGAGTTCGACACGGCCACCTTGATGTCCTTCTTGCGTGCCTTGTTGGGGATGTAGTCCAGGTCGCACTCCGGGTCGGGGTCGTCGAGGTTGATGGTCGGCGGCAACAGCCCTCGGTCCAGCGCGAGCACACAAGCCGCGGCTTCGATTGCGCCCGCAGCGCCGAGCAGGTGGCCATGCACCGACTTCGTCGAGCTGATTGCGAGCTTGTAAGCGTGGTCGCCGAAGACAGCCTTGATCGCTTTCGTCTCCGCGAGATCTCCCAGCTTGGTCGAGGTGCCGTGCGCGTTGATGTATCCGACATCGGTCAACTCGACTCCGCTCTTCTCGAGCGCGCGACGCATGGCGCGAATCGCGCCCTTTCCCTCCGGCTGCGGCGCGGTGAAGTGGTACATGTCGGCGCTGGCGCCATACCCTGCGATCTCGGCGTAGATCCTCGCCCCGCGCTTCTTCGCGTGCTCCATCTCCTCGAGCACGAGCATCACCGAGCCCTCGCTCATGACGAAGCCGTCGCGGCCGAGATCGAATGGGCGGCAAGCCTTCTCCGGCTCATCGTTGCGTTCGCTGACGGCCTTGATCTGGCAGAAGGCGCCCATCGTGAGAGGCGTGATCGTAGCTTCGGAGCCTCCGGCGAGCATCGCGATGGCGTCACCGCGCTTGATGATCTCCGAGGCCTCTCCGATTCCATGAGAGCCGGAAGCGCACGCGCTGACGATTGCGTAGTTCGGCCCGCCCGCGTGACAGTGGATCGCCACGATGCCGGCCGCCATGTCGGCGATCATCATCGGCACCGTGAACGGGCTGATGCGTTTCGGCCCTCGCTCCATGAGCTGCGTGTGGCTCTTCTCGATCTCCTCCATGCCGCCAATGCCGGAGCTGACGATCACACCGACGTCGTCGGGATCCATTTCGGCCGGCTCGAGACCGGAGTCCGCCAACGCCTGCTTCGAGGCGCCCAGGGCGAACTGGCAGTAGCGCCCGATGTGGCGGGCGGTCTTCCTGTCCATGTAGTCCTCGGGATTGAAGCCCTTGACCTCTCCCGCGATCTTGGTGTCGAAGTTCGTGGTGTCGAAATGGGTGATCTGGCCGATGCCGGACACCCCTTCGACCATGTTCGACCACACCGTCTCGAGGTCGTTGCCGATCGGGGTGACGAAGCCCATGCCGGTCACGACGACGCGACGACCGTTGGCACCATTGGAGTTGTTTGTCACGACTCGAAGCTTACCGACGCCAGGGCCTATCCACATTGGCGCCTTGTGGGAAAACAAGACCCATTGTTTGGACACGAAGTCCAGTTTGAGCGCTAAAGCAGCTTGCGAAGATCCAAAGCAAGTTGCAAGCGAAGGCGACTGGCCGGCGTATCCAGGTCGGCGCCGAGCAGCTCACGCAGCTTGTCCAGGCGATACAGCACTGTGTGACGGTGCAGCTTCAGCGCGGCTGCGGCGTCCTTCACCGAGCCTTGGGCCACGTATACCTGGAGCGTTTCGAGCAGCTGTTCGCGGTTGCGAGTCTTGGCCTCGAGCAGGGGTCCGAGGCTGTGCACGACGAAACGCTCGGCCAGTCGAGGGTTCTGCGCCAGCACGAGCTGCGGAATCAGCTCGTCGTGCCGGTGTGCCACCGCGTCAGGTCGGAGCTTGCGCCCGACCTCGATCGCCTGCTGAGCTTCGAGGTACGAGCCTGCGATACCGCGCAAGCCGGCGTGGTATCCGCCGATGCCTGCGCGCACCCGTGCGCGCGCTGAGCCTGAGCGCTTGACCGCCTCCTTCTGAAGGCTCATCACCAGCTGACCCGCGCCTTCAACGTCGGCAGCCGACTCGGCCGGCCACAGGATGACAAGCGTGGTGGGATCCGTGGCGTGGTAGATCGCTCCCCGGGGCAGCGGCAGGGACGCAGCCACCTCCGCGAGGCCCTCGCCTCCCTGCTCGCCGTCGCGGCTCCCGATGATGAGCTTGCAGACCGCCGCTACATAACCTGTCGGAGCAATCGGCATGTTCAGGGCGAGCGCTTGTTTCTGCAGCTCGAGCTCGGAGTCGAAGTTGTCGCTGATCAGTGCGTGGAACAGGCGGGCGCGGGCGCGGGTGCCGCGCTGCATGTGGTGCTCGCGTGCGTTCAGGTAGGTCTTGGTGACCTCAGCCGCGACCTGATCCAGAGCCCCGAACACGTAGTTGGCGGTAAGCATGATCGCCTCCGGAGTCGCCTCCGGGTGACCGCGCCAGGCCGCGAGAATCGCGTCCCAAGCCACGCGCGCGGCGATGCGGTATGCGTTGAGGATCGGCTCGACGGATTGGCTGCTGCGGGCCTGCAGGATGCCCAGCTGGGCCACGCGTCGCAGCTCCTCGGCGGTGGCCGGGCGTGCCTCGCGCGCGGTGGCCAGGAACAGGTCGAGTCCGGCCTCGCACGCCTTGGCGATCGCGGACCGTTGAGGCGGTACGCCCGTGGAGCTGTCCCACCGCACGAGCATCACCACGGCCCGTGCCATATGCCGCGCCATGCCGGCACGCCGCCGCTCCAGCTCCGCGACCAGTGCAGCAGGCAGCTGGGGCGGTGGCTTGGACCGTGTGGCCATCCTCGCCATGCGACTGACTATACGGTTGGGGGCGCTTTAGGACACGAGGTCGAAGGCTTGTGGGTCAGCTGTTCTTCTTGATGAAGGCCAGCATGCGATGCCAGGCATCATCACAGGCCTCTTTCCACTCCGCAAAGCCACGGTCGAAAAAGCTGTGGGGTGCGCCCTCGTAGATGTGCATCTCGTGCGGCACCTTCGCCTCGGTGAGCTTCTTGCCGAAGTCGATAAACGCTTCCTGGGGCGTGAAATCGGCGCCGGCGATGAGCAGTAGCAACGGCGCCTTCATCCTGGACATGAACGGCAGCGTCCTCTCGGGCCGGCCGTAAAAGCCGATGCAGCCATCGAGACCGTCGACCAGCGCCGACATGTTCCATGAGCTCGAGCCGCCAAAGCAGAAGCCCACTGTGAACGCGGCTTTGACAGCGCCGCCATCCCTAGATTTCAGGTGCGCCACCGCCGCGGCGACGTCCGCGCTGATGCCTTCGGGCGTGGTCTTCTCGACGTGCGGCATGAACTCGAACCCCTCGCCCCGATCGCCGATCCCGGCTGTGCGGCCGAAGTAGTCGATGGCAACGGCGTCGATGCCTGCCTCGGCGAGGCGCTGGGCCAGCTCCTTGTAGAACTGATGAAGGCCACGCACATCCGGCATGACCACCATGCCGGCGCCTGTTGGCGCCGCAGCGCGGGCGAAATACGCAGCGAACTTGTTTCCATCAGCGGCGGTGAGAACGAGGTCTCCTTGATCGGAGGCGGCGCCTCCGATCGGCGGCAGCGGCGGGCGGGCATCATCTGGGTAACACATAGACCCGATTGTCTAATAGATTGGAGCCGTCATGAAGAACGAGAGCACCGCGTTCACCGAGACCGACCTGCAGGGATTCCTCGACGAGATGATCGACCACGACCGGCTGGCACTCGCCGACCGCCTCCAGAGGGCATCAGATCGACTGGCGGAATATGCCCCCCTGGTGACTGCAGGGCACGGTCAGAAGTGGCAGGGGGGTGCATCGGGATCTGGCTCCGCCAGGCCCAATGCCCCGAGGGGGGACGTCCCCCCTCAGCAGGGGGGTGCATCGGGATCTGGCTCCGCCAGGCCCAATGCCCCGATGGGGGACGTCCCCCCTCCAATAGCCTGGAGCGCCCATGAGGTGCTGGCGCACATCGTCGTGCTGTCGAAGTTTTACGGCGTCATCTTCCACAAGGTTTCCAGCGGCAAGATGACTGAGCTCGACCTCCTCAACAATGTCGGCCTCCGCGACGCGATGGACGAGCAGATGGCGCAAATCGAGCCTGGCGAGTTGATTCGCATGGCCCTCGAAGACCATGCTCGGACAATCAAAGGTCTTCGAGGTGCCGATGCCGCGTCGATGCGCCGGGTGGTAAAGGTGGATCGGGGAGAGACCATGACGGCCGAGGAGGTGGCACGGCTGCCGCTCATCAGCCACCTTGAGCTCCACATCGACCAGCTGATGCGGGCCCTGGCCTAGAGGGCCCCTGCGCCGCCGTGCTTGCGGAGCTCCTGGCGCAGCGATTCGCCGGCCGCCTTCATCATCGCCGGGTCCGGGTTGGGATCCTGGTGGTCGAAGTCCAGGTCGTGCGGCCCACGAATCGGCACCACATGGAAGTGCACGTGCGGCACCTCCAGCCCGACGAGCATCAGCCCGATCTTGGCCGGCTTGAAGGCTGCCATCTGCGCTTTGCCAATCGTCTGCGAAACGGACGCCAGGTGCGCAAGAAGGTCGGGCTCGAGGTCGAGCCAATGGTCTGCTTCCGATCGCGGCACCACCAGGGTGTGCCCGGGTCGAAGCGGGCGATTGGACAGAAAAGCGACGCAGTCGTCGTCTTTCCAAACGAAATCGGCCGGCAGCTCGCCGTCGATGATCCGGGTGAATATGGTTGACACTGGGACAAGCCTAAGTCGCTAGCCTTGCGGTGTGGGTGAAGGCGCCGCAGCCGAGCTGATCGATGCGACCAAGAACTATGGGAGCCTCCAGGCGGTCAAGGGCATAAGCCTCAGCATCGGCGCCGGTGAGGTGGTCGCGATGCTTGGACCAAACGGCGCGGGCAAGACGACCTCCATCAGCTTGATGCTCGGTTTGCGGAAGCCAACATCCGGCTCAGCAAGGTTGTTCGGAATGAAACCGACCGACAGGCGGGCGCGCAGCCGCACCGGCGTGATGCTGCAGGAGTCGGGCGTCCCGCAGGTGCTGAAGGTAAGCGAGATGATCGACCTTTTCCGCTCGTACTACCCATCACCGATGCCAACCGCACGGGTCATTGAGCTCGCCGGGCTCGAGGAGAAGGCCCAGTCGCAGAACAAGGATCTGTCCGGCGGTCAGCGCCAGCGCCTGTACTTCGCCCTGGCCATCTGCGGTGACCCGGACCTCATATTCCTTGACGAGCCGACGGTCGGGCTCGATGTGGAGTCAAGAAGAAGCTTCATCCAGAGCATCAAGGGTTTCATCGCGAGCGGAAAGACCATAGTGCTGACCACCCACAACCTGGACGAGGCCGACGAGTTGGCGAGGCGCGTGGTCGTGATCGATCACGGCTTGATCATCGCGGACGCCAGCCCGGACGAGATCAAGGCCAAGGTCATAGGCAGGAGGGTCAGCTTCACGAGCGGGAAGCCCTTGACTCAGACCGATTTCGATGGCCTGCCGGTCATGCACTCAGAGATCCAGGGCTCGCACTATGTGCTTGTCACCAGCGAACCCGAGGCTCTTTTGCGCGAGCTGTTTCGGCGGGGCACTGACATTCGCGACCTGGAGGTCGCGGGCGCCGGTCTCGAAGAGGCATTCCTCTCGCTCACAGGTAAAACGGACAGATGACCGCGAGCTACCCGCGAATGCTGTGGATGCAGTTCCTGGCAGAGTTCCGGAAATTCTGGCGTGTGCCGGCATTCGCTTTCTTCAGCCTCGCCCTGCCGCTGATCATCTTCATTTTCTTCGGCCTGCGCGACCCGACCTCGCCGTACGCCCCGGGCGCGATCGTCACGACCGGCGCGTACGTGATGGCATCGATGGCGGCGTACACCGTCGGCAACGTCATGGTCTTCTCGTTCGGTATCGGGGTGGCGGTGGAGCGCGGGCAGAAGCAAGACCTCCTGCTCAGGGCCAGCCCACTGCCACCTGCCATCTACCTGCTGGCCAAGGTCCTCAACGCCCTCGTCTTCTCGCTGCTCGCGATGACAGTGCTCTTCGTGTTCGCGCACTTTGCAGCCAGCGTCAACTTGAGTGCCACCGCCTGGGTGAGCCTTGCCGGACGTTTGCTGCTGGGCTCCCTGGCTTTCATCATGCTCGGCTTCGGGCTGGGCTACCTTGCTGGTCCCAACTCAGCTCCCGCTGTGGTCAACGTGATCTATTTGCCGATCGCGTTCGGATCGGGCATTTTCATACCAACCCAGTTCCTGCCTAGCTTCATCAGCTGGTTGTCCCCCTACCTACCTCTGTCTCCATTCGCCCAGCTCGCCTGGTCCGTGCTCGGGATCAAAACGGATCATTCCGTGGAGTCCAACTTCGCTCTGCTCGGCGTTTACACAATCGCCTTTTTCCTCTTGGCCTTATGGGCCTACCGCCGCGACACGTCGATCAAGTTCACCTAGCCGGACCCCAGAACGCGTCATCGAGCGCCACACCGAAGGCGGCCTGGTGGCGCTCAGAGAACTCCGCGAACGTGTACGAGTGCTCGACCGTGCCCACCTGCTCGACCGCGTAGGTCGCTGCGAGCGAGGCCACCCTACCCGCATGATCGAGCTCCAGGCCGCGTAGCAGGCCGGCGACCAGACCGGCGCGGTATGCGTCGCCTGCGCCGGTGGGATCCGACTCTCGACGCGCCGGCGCGGGTGGAATGTCGACCACCCCTGCGCTCGTCGCGATCCGCGAACCCTCGCGTCCGAGCGTGGTAACCACCATCTCCGCTAATTCCATCAACCCATCCATCGTGCGACCGGTGCGCTGCATGATCAGCTCGAGCTCGTAGTCGTTGCCGATGAGGATCCAAGCCCCCCTGGTTCCTTCGGTGACGTCCTCGGCCGAAAGCCTTGGCAGTTGGTGGGCCGGATCGAAGACGAAAGGCAGACCCTTCTCGCGGCACTCTTTGACGAGCCTCACCATCGCGGCGGGATCGTTCGGCCCGACTATCACCGCTTCTGCGCCGGGCGGGGCGTCATCCAGCCCAAGGATTGCTGCGCGGCCCATCGCGCCGCCGTAATAGCCGGTCAGCTGGTTGTCGTCCATGTCCGTCGTCGTGAAACCTGTGGCTGTGATCTCGCCTTCAAGCAACCTCAAGCCGTGACAGTCGACACCTCGCGCGACCAACCAGTCGCGGTACTCGGTGGCATCCGCGCCGGCGGTCGCCAGCACTGCCGCGGAGTAGCCGAGGAGGGTGAGGTTGTACGCATAGTTCCCGGCAACGCCACCGCGATGCTTGCGCAGGTCGTCGACGAGGAAGCTCAGGTTGAGGATGTGCGCCTTGTCGGCGAGGATGTGGTCTTTGAAATGCCCCTTGAAGCTGAGGATGTAGTCATATGCAATCGACCCGGTGCAGACCACGCTCACGGTCGGAAGGCTAGCTGAACGGCAGATCTTCGATCCGCCTTTATGAGAGGGGACCCGGATGGTCCCCCCTCATCGGCGGGCGCTGCGCGCGCGCCTGCTCGTCCTCCGGTATATCGATGGGATTGTTTTAGAAGCACTCCCCGCCACGATTTGGTAGTAATCAAGACAAAGTTATGGCCGGGGGGACCCCGGCCAACCCGGCAACGCTAGCGCTTACTAAAAAAAGGGCGCCACTGTGGCGCCCTTCCAGTCGTGTTGTTTGTGATTAAGCGGCGCGGCGCCGAGCTGCGGTGCGGCGGACGCGACGGGCCCTGGTCGAAGTCTTGGTCGCGGCCCTGGTCGCAACCGACTTCTTAGCCGTCGGCGCGTGCCTGAGCTCGGTCGCGTGCTCCATGCGGCTCGCGGCCTTCGCGATCGTCTTGAACGAGCCGTTGAACAATCGCAGGGTGCGCTTGGCGACACCGCCAACGACATCGCGGCGGCGGGCCTGAAGCTTCACGAGCTCGAATCCCTTGATGACGACCTTCTCAGGCAGCTTGCCGTTGACTTCGACACCGAGCACTGTGATGTGCTCCGGCATCAGGTCGTTGGCAACCTTCTCAGCCTGCTTTGCGGCCTTGGTAAACCTGGCGTTGATGTTCTTGGCGGCGTCCTTGGCGGGCGCCGTCGCGGCGTTCAGCCGTGCGTTGAAGCGGCGGTTCACCTTCCGAGCGGCGGGCGTGCCCTTGCGCTCCAGTCCCTTCACCTGCTTGCGCGCCGTCCCCATCGGGTCTGACGCGACTTCGCGAACTGTCTGGGCGGCGCCGAAGGCGACCTCCGCGACAGTGGTGGCCGTCTCACCGGCCGAGTCTGCGATCTGGTCGAGTTCTGTAGTCATCTCTTTCTTCTCCTTATATTGATTGACGCAACGCATCATAACGCATTGCGTCAACCGTGTCAAGGACCGGTCCTGAGGCGCTCGATGAGCTCGGCCGCGCGCGGCCCGAAAACGTCATAGTGCGCGACCCTTCTTCGCTTCTCCGGCTGTATCCACTCCGGCCGCAGACCATGCTGGCGTCCCCATTCCTCGAGCACAAGCCGCAAACCGATTATGTGCAGAAACGGGCGCTCGCGCACCATGCCCCGGATCATCGAGCCGTGGTAATGGTCGAAGTTGCGATGGACCGCGATGCCGCCGGCCTCGGCAAAAGTAATCGCCTCCCTGATCTGGCGACGCTCGAAGTATTGCTCTGTAAGCGGCGATGTGCCCGTCACGTCCGCGCGGCTGGAACCGGAACGCGCGCGTCGTTGCAGATCGGCTTGAAAGCGCACAGGGTGCAGGGTCGTTCCGCATGTTCCGGGCCGAGCGCAAAGTCGCCGGCCATGATGCGCGACGTGGCTGCCGCGATCCTGGCCTCCACCGCACTGTCGTCGGGAGCGACCTCGATCAGCTGCCCGCGGCGAATGTCGAATAGAACGAGCCGAGGCTCCCGGCCTCCCGGCAGCAGCCCTCGACGAGCTGCCAACCCGTACAGCCTGAGCTGCGTCGAGTACGCCTCGATCAGCCTCGCGTCGAGGGTCGCGTTGGTCTTGTAGTCGACAAGGGTCGGCCGGCCGTCGAGCTCGCAAACGCGATCGACGAATCCGCGGACCCGCGCCTGGCCGACACGAAGGTTGAACTCGAGCTCCACGCCAAGCGTAGGCGCGGCGGCTAGAGGGTGTGAGAGGTAGCGCGCCAGCATTTCTATTCCGGCTTGCGGGCCACGGTAGATGCCGAGCAGGTCGCCGCCGCCCGCATGCCAGGCCGCAAGCGCGGCGTGGACCGATGCGCCAAGCTCGCTCGATCCAGACGCCCGAACGAATGCCGGCAGCATGTCGTCGGGCGGAGCGGGCACGCCCCATACCTGGCTGAATCGGTATCGGACGGGACAGACCTCGAAATCGTGGAGCTGCGAGAAGCTCAGCTCGACGTCGCGATCTGGTCCAGAGCGCACCGCCTCGTCGCGCGGACGAATGTGCTGCCACCTCTCGAGGACTGCCTCCACCACTGCGGGGCCGTCCGCACCCGAGCCGTCAGCCGCGCGTATCACAGGAAGCTCGAGCTGCTCCGCCTCCACGACGGTCGCGGATTCGGGATGCGCGAACGCCCAGCTGAGGATCTCTGCGAAATGGTCGACCTCGCCATTCGCGCCCAGATCGACATCACGCGGGGATTGTTCTTCCCGCGTGGCGGTGACGTACAAAGCATCCTTCGTTCGTGTGATGCCGACGTAAACGATGCGCCTGCGCTCGCCCATCGCCAGCGCTACGGCCGGCGTTCCGGGCGATGTCTCTTTAAAGCGCGGGTGCTTATCGCCTCGCCAGTTCTTCATCACGAAGCCGAGGTTGTCGGGGTCAAAGAAAAGGCGCTCCGTATCGCGGGGTCGCGGTGGTCGCAGATTGACCAGGAATACGACCGGAAACTCCAGGCCCTTCGCCGAATGCACCGTCAGCAGCGAAACCGCATCGGTGGTGGCCGACTCCTCCGCCGCTTCACCCACTGGTAGCTCGGCATCGATCACCTGGTCCAGATGGCGCACGAAGTCGCCGATGCCCGCGAGCGCGAGGTCGCGCTCGAAGCGCGACGCAAGCTGAAAGACCTTGCGCAGGTTGAGCAACGCGCGCGGGCTGCCGTCTCTCTGCGCGCGGAGCTCGGCCCAGCGGAGGTATCCGGTTTCTTCGAGGAGCCGGTTGAGGATGTCGGCCACCGTCAGCGCGTCCCGCAACCCACCGAGTCGATCGGTCAGCTCAACCAGGCGCATGGCCTGCGCCGCCACCTTCGCATCCATCTCGGGAAAGCCCTCGCGCCCCGACTCCTCGAAGCAATCCCGCAGACGCATGCCGCTGCGGCCGAAGCGCCGCGCTGCGAGCCGGTACATACCTTTGTCTGGCAGCCTGACGATCGGCCCCTGGAGCACCCTGACGAGCGCACCGTCGTCCATCGGGTTCTCAGTCAGCCGGAGCAGCGCGAGAACGTCCTTGATCTCCTGGCGATCGAAGAAGCCTGAGCCCCCGCTGGTGAGGTAAGGGATGCCCTGGCGACGGAGCTCATCCTCGAACTCGCGCGGGAGCATGCGGATCGAATGCGCGAGTATCGCGATGTCGGAGAAGGCTCGCCCCCCAACGTTCAGCCGGCGAATCGTCTCCGCCACCGATCTGGCTTCGGTGCGCGAGTCCGGCGCCATCATCACGGTCACCGGCCGGTCGCCCGACCCGCGGGTGGCGACCAGCTCTGGTTCCGTGGCGAAATCCGGGTCGCGGCGTATGAAGTCGGTCGCGCAGTCGAGGATCTGCTGGTACGACCGGCGATTGTGCGTAAGGGGCAGGCGGCGGCCGGTGAAGCGTGTGCGTATGTTCTCGATCTCCGCATCACGCCAGCCGTAGATCGATTGCTTGGCGTCTCCGACCGCCGAGACGTTGCCGAAGCCATCCGCGGCGAGCAGCCTGATCAGGTCGAGCTGAATCCTGTTCGTGTCCTGGAACTCATCGACCAGCAGGTAGCGGAAACGCTCGCGGCACCGGCGTCGAAACTCCGGCACGCGCTCGAGCGCATTGATCACCTCGAGGATGAGGTCGTCGAAATCGCGAAGGTTCTCGGCGCGCAGCGCATCCTCGTATGTCTTGTAGACGAGGTGCAGGACCCCAATCGCCTCGAGCTCGGCGTGCGCCGCGTCGCTGCCGGAGGCGCCGTCGAACGAGGCATCCCAGTGCCGGCCGTGCAGCTCGAGGGCGCGGGAACGGAAACCTTCAGGGCTGATGCCACGCCCCTTCAGCTTGAGCAGGAACCGTAGACCTGAGCGCAGGAGGTCGTCGAGATCATCCACCGAAAGGGCTGTAAACGAGTCAGGGTCCAGGGGAGCGGCGGCGCCGCTTCGCAGTCGCGCGACAAGACGCTGTTCGAACAGGCGCTGCCCGGTCTCATCCAGAACTCTCAGCTCGCGAGGCGCGCCAACGAGGTAAGCGAACTCATCGAGCAGCCTCGCGCAGGTCCCGTGGAACGTCCCGATCCAGGCCGCATCCAGGACCTCGGGACCAAGCTGAGGTCGCCGCTCGCCAAGCTCGCGGGTGATGCGCTGGCGCAGCTCCTCCGCCGCGCGGTCGTTGAACGTCACCGTGAGGATCCTGTCGGGCGCCACTCCCTGTTCGACCAGCCAGCAGAAGCGCTCGGTGGCCGTGAAAGTCTTACCAGTACCTGGGCCCGCGGCAATCAGGAACGCCCCGTCGGGGCCGGCATGAGCCGCGGCTTTCTGCTCTGGACTCAGCGTCATTCTGGGGGCGCCCCTCCATACGGGCAGATGGCTGCGTGCGGGCAGCTGCCGAAACGGGTTACGCAGGTGCCGGCGAGATCACGCGGTCCTGGCTCGAAGTGGCCGCCCTTGATGCCCGCGATCGCCTGCATGACCACGGCACGGCTCCGGTCGAGATCCTCAGCGGTCAGCGCCTTCTCGCGATACTCCTTGAGTCCGGCGGGCTGCCCGACAGCAAAGATGTCCTGGCGCATATCCCTCCAGACCCAATCCTTCGGATACCACAGGGAGAGGAACCGCGGCTGAAAGCCGAGGGCCTTGCCTTCGTCATCGACTCCATACCGGCACGCCAGGTAGTAGAGGGCCAGCTGCACGTCTGACATCGCGGGGCCGAAGTACTGCTCATACGCATACCGCATCGGCTTGCCAGAGCCCGTTTTGTAATCGACCACCTCGACCTGGCCGTCGCCTACGTCATTCACCCTATCGATCTTCCCGACGATCTCCACCCCATCGAGCTCGAGGTGGAACCGGCGCTCGACGTCGAGCGTTCGCAACCGCCTGATCACCTGCAAGCCGGTCACGAACTTGATGTAGTTGCCGAGGACGGCGCGGACCTGCAGCTCCTCGCGCTTGCGGTCGAGGACTCCCTCCATCCTCGACAGGTACGGATCGAGATGTTTCACCAAAGAGGTTTCCAGCCACTCGCGTTGCAGCTCCGAGGCGAGCGGCCGCCACTCGGACTCGTGGAGATGGAAATCCTCGAGCACCTCGTGGAGAAATCCGCCACGCTCCATCGCCACCGATCGCGGCTCGTCCACCAAGCCTGGATGGTGGTTGTACCAGTAGAGGCGCGGGCATTTCAGGTAGTCGTTGAGCGTCGTTGGGCTGAAATGTCCGATCTCGACTTTCGTAGGGTTCTTGTCCCCGCCGTACGGCTCGAAGGGTTCGCCGGATTCGCGGTCGGTCAGAAACGCGACGTCGAGACCTAGCGCCAGCGCCCTTCCGGCGCTGCCGTTCAACGCGTCTCGGTGCGAGGCGATCAGCACCTCGGCCTCGCGTGCGAGCAGGACGTCGCGCGGCGCCAGCCTTCCCGATGCGCGCGTCAGCTCTCGAGACTCCGCCTCGGGCTGTGCCAACCCGAGAAATACAGAAGCGCCGGCCTGCCTCAGGTAGGCATCGGCGAAAGTGATGTAAAGCCTTCGCTTGGCGCGTGTCATGGCGACGAATGCGAGGCGCGCCTCCTCGGCCAGATGCCCGTCAGGGTCGGAGGGCCAGGAAGGCATGAATCCGACCTTGTAGCGCTCCAACCAGGCGCGATCTTCCACATCCAGCAGTGGGTGCGGCCGGGCCGCAAGGGGGAAGAGGCCGTGCGCGAACCCCGAACAGAAGACGACCTCGAACTCGAGGCCTTTGGCCTGGTGCACCGTCAACACCTGAACTGCATCCCGGCGTGCTCTCGATCCGCTGGCCTGGGCCGGCGCATCGGTATCGTCGGCCGCACCACTGAGGAGCGCGTCGAGCGAACCGGCGATGTCGGTGAGGAGAGGCGGCGCCCCATACAGCCGTTCGTGAACCGTCTGAATCGCCTCGAGACCTTCGATTGCAGCGCGAAGGTCGCCGATGGCTTCGGCTCGCTGCTCAGGCGCCAGGCCCAGATCGAGGAGGCGGCGCATGGCCCCGTCCTCGATGAGGATCGAGTAGGCAAGGCTCGTCAGCGGCAACCTCGAAACACGGGCGAGCAGACGGTGACGCGCAACCATCCCAGCGTGCAGGCTGTCCAGCTCATCAGCTGACAGGAACTCGAGATAGTCGGGCTCGGACGAAACTTCGCCAGGTTGATCGGCTATTTGAGGGGGAACGTCCCCCCTCGTGGCGCCGGGCCTGGCAGAGCCAGCTCCCAGCGCACCCCCCTGCCAAGGCAGCGGATAACGCACGGCATCTCGCGCTGCGAGCACGAACATGAGACGGCGCACGACACGCGTCAGCGGACGGCCCTGCTCGCGCGCATGCGCGCGCAGCCGGCTCAGCGTGCGTGCACCGACGCCACCAAGGGTCGAGGCGAGCGCCCCTTCGAAAGCATCCGGGTCATCCGGGCTGCGCAGCGATTCGAGGTAACCCACGAGGAACCTGACGACCTCGTTGCGCGCCGTGGCCCCCGAACCTCGCACCTCATAAGGAAGGCCGAGGGCTCGCAGCGCCTCCTCGAATGGGCCTCCGAGCGAGGTGGTGCTGCGCAACACGATGGCAAAGTCGCTCAGCCGCAGGTCTGGCGACTCCGCATGCAGGCGCTTGATCTCCCGGGCGCAGAAGAACGCCTCGTCGACCGCGTCCCCTTCACGTGCGACGACAACTGCGGGCGACCGCGACGGATTTGCCGCGCGCAACGTGCGCGCCTGGCGGCCGGGCTGGGTCGCGGCAAGCAGCCTTTCGCCGGAGTCCAGGGCTTCCTGCGAGCAGCGGTAGCAATCGTCCAGCCTGTGCGTCGCGCCGCCGTAGACCTTCGCGAAGTCGTCGCTCAGCAGGCGCGGGACTGTGCCTCGAAAGCCGTAGATGGATTGGTCTGGGTCCCCCACGACCACCAGGTGGGGCCGTGCCGCGGGCGGAGCGAGAAGCTGCAGCAGCTCGAACTGCGCGGGGTCCACGTCCTGGAACTCGTCGACCAGGATCAGCTTGAAGTGCGCGCTCATCTGCTCGCGCAGCTCGAGGTTCGACTGCAGCAGCTGGATGGCGCCGGTGATGAGGTCTCGGAAGTCGACCATCCGCCCTCGTTCCATTCGTTCTTGGTATGCCTGGTACGCGGCCGCGAGCGTACGAAGGCGCTCGCTTGCGCTTGCCTCGGCCGCGAGCAGGAGGGCGGACGGGTGGACCAGGTTCTGCTTCATCAGCGCGACGAAGGTCAGCACGTCCCTCGCGAATGCGTCCGAGCGCTGCACCCCCGCCAACCCGCCCAGCACGTCGGCCTCCATGTCGGCCAGGACCTTGCGCATGACGATCGACTCCTGGAAGCCGTCGAGCAGCAGGCGCTCCGGATCAGGCGAATATTCGCGGAGGAGCCTCGAGCAGAAGCTATGGAAAGTGGAGATCCACGCTTCTCCGTAGTCGTCGTTCAGGCGTAGATCGATGCGCCGCGCGATCTCGGACGCGGCGCCGTTCGAGAACGTGAGGACCAGGATCTGGCCTCGGCCCGCAACCCCCTCGCGGACGGCCTGCTCATACAGGTCGACGAGGGCGTGCGTCTTCCCGGTGCCCGGTCCGGCGAGCACGCGGAGCGGGCCGTCGATGTCGTGAATGTCCAGTGGCAAGTAGTTCCCCTTGGTCAGGGGCGGGCGATCTGATTATGCCGGGGGACAGGTTTCCAGGTAAGGGGTGCCTGTTAAGTACCCGTTGCCCTGCGGGTGGCGGTCGCTTCAGAAGTTCGCCAGCTTGGCAAGGTTGGCCGGGGTCCCCCCGGACATGACTTTGTTCTGTGCGCTACCAAAGCGTGGCCTGGCGAAACTATTTCGTAATAAATCCGATCCCGGGAGAGAGAGCAGAGCCTGCCGCGAAGCCGCACGCTCGATGAGAGAGGACCGACTGGTCCTTTCTCACATGTTCAGGGCGCGGTCGATCTCGTCTAGTTCGCCGGCTGAAAACTCAGGGCCATCTAGAGCTGCCCTGTTTTCTTCGAGCTGGGCGATGCTGCTCACTCCGATCACCGCGGACGTGACCCGTGGATCACGAAGCGTCCAGGCCAGGGCCATCTGCGCCAGGGGCTGCCCCCTCTTCTCTGCGATCGCGCTCAATGCCCGCACCTTCGCGAGGGTTTCCTTGGTGATCTGGTCAGGCGACAGATATCGCGAGTGCGTCGCGCGAGATCCCTCCGGAATTCCGGTCAGGTACTTGCCGGAGAGCACGCCCTGGGCGAGAGGCGAGAATACGATGCAGCCCGCCCCCTCCGCCTCGAGCGCATCGAGCAAACCGTCGTCCTCGATCCACCGGTTCAGCATGTTGTATGAGGGCTGGTGGATGAGCAACGGCGTGCCCATTCCGCGCAGGATCGCTGCCGCGCTCTTGGTCTGCGCGCTCGAGTACGAGGAGATGCCCGCGTAAAGCGCTTTCCCCTGGCGAACCGCCGAGGCAAGCGCCCCCATCGTCTCTTCGAACGCTGTATCGGGGTCGGGTCGATGCGAGTAAAAGATATCGACGTACTCAAGGCCCATTCGGCGCAGGCTCTGGTCGAGGCTGGCCAGCAAGTTCTTGCGCGACCCGAGATCGCCGTACGGCCCAGGCCACATGTCCCAACCGGCTTTGGTCGAGATGATCAGCTCATCCCGATACGGAGCGAGGTCGGAGGCCATGATGTGGCCGAACGTCTCCTCGGCCGACCCGTACGGCGGCCCGTAGTTGTTGGCCAGGTCGAAATGCGTGATGCCCATGTCGAAGGCGCGCAGCACTATCTCGCGGCTGACCTCGAGCGGGCGCGTGTGGCCGAAGTTCTGCCACAACCCAAGTGAGATCTCGGGCAGCCTGATGCCGCTGCGACCGCTGCGGCGATATTCGATTCGGGAGTATCGGTCTGTGTCAGGCAGGTAACTCATGCAGCTCTACAACTCTATCGGGAGGCCGTAAAGGCTTGACGCGCCAGGCGATAACGCAGATGCCGACCAGGAAAGCGAGCTCCACGAGAGGCCACCTCTGCAGCGGCAGTCCGGTCCTGACCCAGGTCACATAAGGAGTGGTCAACAGCCAGGCCGCTGCAACCGGCACACGCCAGGCCATAACCGGTCGCTCCTCCCACACGATCACAGAAGCAACGACAAGCAGGCAGAGGTCGGAAGCATGCAGGTATGGGACCGCTATCAATGAGCCGAGGATGCCGGCCACGAGGACCAGACCGGGCGAGTGGCGAAGCCGGTAGGCCGCAACCAGAACAGCGACGATGATGACGACCCGCAACGCAGCGATCGCCGGGCCGTGGAAACCCAGGGCGCGTTCGAGCGTCAACGCGTCGGCCCCGGTTGGCAACGAACCTGTGAGCTGGCTCCAGTAGTCGAATGCGCCGTCCCCTCCCACTGTCAGCAAGGCGACTACCGCCAGGACGGCTCCGACCGCAGTCAACGCGGCGAAGGCTCGTACTCGACCCGCCGCAAGCACCGCAAACGGGACCAGGAAGGCGGTGTTCGGCTTCAACAGCAGCAACGACAAGGCGAGGCCTCCCGCGACATTTCGATTCTCTCTAAGCAGTCGCCATGAGATCGCCATGCCTGCCGCCACCAGCGGCACCACCTGCCCCACGCGGACAGCTTCCAAAACCCACCACGGAGCGACGGCTGCCGCGACCAGGATCCAACGCTCGAGCCCGCGGCTCGAGCTGGCCCAGGCGAGGGCGGCGATAAACACGGCGAGCGTCAAGGCCGCCCAGATGTAATAAGACACCGAATACGGCAGCGCCACGAGGGGCGCGACCAGCCAGGCGACCGTCGGTGGGCTCAGGAAGGGCTGGGCGATTTCGCCGGGGTCCAGCTGGAGCTGTGCCACCGCTACCACGCCCTGGTCGTAGATATGCGACCAACCCTGCGTCAGCCCAACGACGGCGGCAGCTTTGTAGGTGTGGTAGTCGATGCCAGGCGGCTCTGGACGGTTGAGGAAGTTCGCGAGAATGGCGATCAGAATTGCCACGAGGGCTAGCGCAGGTAGCAGGCGCCTCGCTCGGCTCACCGCTTGACGTTACAGCGCGCATATAGTCGGACGCCATGGCGTTCTTGCCGGCAGCCCGCCAACCCGGCCCTCGTCTGTGGGCGGCGGCGGTCGCGGTGGTGGTCGTCGTGGCGCACGTTCCGGCGTTCTTTCATCGGCTCCTGGACGGCGACGAGGCGATCTACGGCTCGATCGCCGCGCTCATGAATCTCGGCGGCCGGCTTTATGCCGAAGGCGGAGTCGACAACAAGCCGCCAGGGATCTTCTGGGTCTATGCCGCGACCTTCCACGTGGCGGGGACCTATCAGATGACCGCGATTCATCTCGTCGGTTTGATCGTCATGCTGGCAACCTGCAGCCTTCTTTTTGTCATCGGCCGATCGCTGTACGGCGTGCGGGCCGGGCTACTCGCGGCCCTCATCTACGGAATTCTCACGGCAGCCGGCAACCCCAGGCTCCTGGCCTCGAACACCGAGATCTTCATGATGCTGCCGCTCACCGCCTCCTTCCTTCTAATGCTGCGGCGCCAGTGGCTATGGTCCGGTGCGCTTCTGGTGGCGGCGGGCGCGTTCCGGCAGGTGGCCGCCGTGAACCTGCTTCTGGTGCCCCTCGCGATAGTCCTAATGGAGCCGCCGCCAAAGCGGTTACGCGCGTTTGCATTGTTTGCCGGCGGTTTGGCCGGCGCCCTGCTGCTGGCTGCGGCATTGCTCGCTGCGACAGGCTCGCTCATCGGATTCTGGGACTGGACGATCCAGACGCTGTACGGGTACGCGGCCCTCAACTGGACGCCCGCCCTTGTCTGGATGCGCGCACAGGACAGCGTGGTTCCGTTCGTGCTCTCGGCGGTGGTGGTCTGGGTGGCCGCCATCTCGTTCGCCTGGCGGTGGAAGCGCCTGCCGCCCGCCGCTCAGCTCATCGTGGCGTGGCTGGCCGTCTCGATACCCGGATCGCTAGCAGGCGGCCACCTGTCATGGCACTACTTCATCCAGGTGATGGGCCCTCTTGCGCTCCTCGCTGCATTCGCCATCGACAGGGCGCTGGACACGTCGCGCAGGCGCTGGGTGACAGCGGTCGCGATCGCGGGTCTCGCGCTACCCATGGCCGGTTGGGGCGTGTTCGACCTGGTCGCAGACCCGCTGACCTATGACTTCAGGGCGCCCGTTCCAGCGCACGAGGCAGTCGCCGCTTACATCCGGGCTCATACGCGCGCGGAGGATCGCGTCTTTGTCTGGGGCGACTGGCCCGCCCTATATCTCGAATCCGACAGGATCATGGCGAGCCGCTTTCCCGGCTTCCTGCGAGGCTTCGCCCGCGGCTCGGCGCTGCCACCAAACAACTGGGACACATCTGCGGCCGTGTGGCCGGCCCTGCAGGCAGACCTCATGCTGCACCCGCCGGCCCTCATCGTCGACACCGCGGCCTCCGCGAACTGGAGCGACTTCTCGATGTACCCGATGAGCACCTATCCGGTGCTCGCTCAGTTCGTCGCTGCCCGCTACCACGTGATAGCGACGTTAGACGGCGTCGCTATCTATGCACCGAACGGGAGCTGAGGCGGCCCCTAGTCCGGTGAGGGTTTTACCGGGCGCTTGATCTCGAGGATGCGAGGTTCCTCGGCCCCGATCGCGATCACACGGTCGAAGATGGCGACCGAGTCAGATATCTCTGGCGGCTCGGAAAGGCGAACGTACGCGGCAGCCCCGCCCTCGAAAATGAAAGTCGGCGTGCCGAAGACGCCGTAGTCGGCGACAGCAGCACGATGGTCGCGCTCGAGCGCCGAAACGATCTCGGGGTCAGCGATGTCCCTGCGGAAACGAGCGAGGTCCAATCCCGAGTCTTCGGCGATCTGCTCGACAACTGCGATCTCGTCGATGTCAGCACGCTGCTCGTGGCGGGCTCGGAGCAATGCCATGTGGAAGTCTTCGAATGCGTTCTGACGCCGTGCGGCTTCGGCAGCCTTGAAGGCAAGGCGGCCGCGCGCCTCCGAATCGCTCGCGTCCCAGACGGTGAATCCCTCAACCTTGGAATTCACCTGGATGAGCGAGAAATACCGCCACCTGATGTCGAGTGGTCTTTCACCCGAGTCCTTGACGTTCTTCAGCAGGACCGAGGCTCTGAACACGAACGGGCAGAGGTAGTCGTAGAAAACGTCGAGCTGCCGGACCGATGTGGGGTTCACGATTGGTCTTACCGTTGCCATGATCTCTAAAGCTCCAACGCGGCTTGTGCTCACACGTATTCCAGACACGTGGTCATGGATGCGCCCGGACCTGCTGATCCGGGTCCTCCCATTTGCCCTGGTATTCGCTGGCGTCTACGTTCTCGCGTCGCGACCGGCATGGTTGGGCGTGGCACCCGGCCGGAATGCAGATCAGCTCGCTTTCGGCCTGGTGGTGGCGCCGATCATGTTTGTCGCGGCGATGCTCGCCCAGCTGTGGCTTGCGCGGCGACGAGGTGCGCTGCGTGCGCCCGCGAATGGGGCAGATGCCTGGTTTCAAGCGGGTTTCTACGCCCTGAACGGGCCGGTCGAGGAGGCTTTCTTCAGGGGCCTGGTCCAGGGAGGCCTCGGCGCTGCATTCGGCGCGCCCGTCGGTTTCGCGATTGGAACCGCTTCATACGTCCTCTATCACCGGCTGGGATGGCCCTGGATCGATACCCTGGCCACGGCGCTGGTGGGAGTGCCGCTCGGACTGGCGTTCTGGCTGCTCCCGGGAGCGCCATCGCTCGTCGGGGTCTCGATCGCGCACATCGCGGCGACCTGCGGTTTCCTGGGTCCCGGCCCTTACGTCCTCAGAAAACTGAGGCTCGTCTAGAAGTCAGTACCAACGCGGCCCCCAGGCCGGATTTACTCCGGCCGCCACCTCGCCCTCCATTTCCAAACACCTCCAGGCGCGGTGGCCAACAGGTGGGGGTTCCACGGGGGAGGCCTGACTCCCCCGTGCTCTTATACCTGGCGGCGGCGAACTGCGATGTAGACCAGCGTCGCCATGACCAGGACCACGAACGCCCACCAGATTATGTCGTTGGCGCCCGACGGTCCGGGTACAGCTGCAAGAGCCTGATTGAGGTCAGGTCCGGGCTGGCCGGGGACTGCAAAAAGCTGGATCTCAGCTTTGACAAGCTCCCGCGGAGCATCGCTGGTGAGCTGGTGGGGCACGAGCCAGTACAGGACGTTGATCCCGTCCTTGAGGATGGCGCTATCACCGAAGTTCACTGACGAGGCCAGCGAGTTGTGAAGGGCGACCACGACTCCCCCCGCGGCGTTGTAAATGAACGCGACGATCGCCGCGACGATGTTGTTCATCCACGTGCTAAGCGCCAGAACGATCAACATCAACGTCAGAGCATTGGCCACCTGAGCGACCGCCTCGATGGCCAGGGTTTGCTCCAGTCCGCCTCCGAACAGCAGACCGAACAGCATGGCTTCGAGGCTCAGCAGACCGACGATCACGATCAACGCCGCCGCAGCTGCGCTGACCTTGCCGCCGGTGAACGCGAGGCGAGACACCGGTTTCGAGAAGATGGCGACGGCCGCGCCAGATTCCAGGTCGTGATAGATCGCTGTCATTCCGATGCCAAAGGCAATGAGCAGTGCGAACAACCCAAGTGCACCAACCAGATCGGTGACGAACATGAGGTCGAGAAAGCGGTTGACATTGGCGGGATCCGGGGTGGTCCCCGATGGGCCTGAAAACGCGCCACCGGTAAAGGTGGAGCTAAAAAGTTTGAGGGCGGTGCCAATGAGGGCAATCCCCAACGCCCCGATGATGAAGAAGACAAGCAGGATTCGCCGGCGCGAAAGATCGAGCAGCGTGTAACGCGCGACGGCCAGCGTCCCTCTCACTGATTTTCCTTGTCGGTGATGAAGGACGGAAGGTTGTCTTGCTTCGGCGGGGCTGACGCTTGCACCAGCTCGACGAAAACGTCCTCGAGAGTGCGGCCTTCCGGCACGACCTCGGCCATGGTGCCCTCTTTCAGCACGTGTCCTTTGGCGAGGATCGCGACCGTGTCGCAAACGAGCTCGACCTCGCTGAGAAGGTGGCTGTTCAGCAGTACCGCCACGCCGCTGTCCTTCAGCGACTCGATGAGCGCGCGCACGTCGCGCCGGCCGAGCGGGTCAAGGTCGGCGGTCGGCTCGTCGAGGATCAGCAGCTTCGGCCGGCCCAGGATCGCTTGCGCGATGCCGAGGCGCTGCTTCATGCCCTTGGAGAACTGGCGGACCTGTCGCTTCTCCTGATCCAGGCCTGCGAACGCGAGCGTCTCGGGGATCCGCCTCTTTCGGTCGTCTTCGTCAAGACCCAGTAGGCTCGCGAAGTAATCGAGCACCTCGCGAGCGCGGAGGAACTTCGGGAAGTCGGGATCCTCAGGCGCGAACCCCAGCTGCGCGCGTGCTGCAGGATCGCCTGGCTTGGACCCGAACAGGGTGATGGCGCCACCGTCGGGCCTCAGGAGACCGGCAATCATCTTGACCACGCTGGTCTTGCCGGAGCCGTTTGGACCCAGCAGGCCGAAGGCCTGGCCCGGCTCCAGTGCGAACGTGACACCGTCCACGGCCCACGGATCGCGGCGCCGGTACCGCTTGCGGAGCGCCTCGACGCTCACCACCGGTGCCATCAGCCAGCCGAATATACATGCGAGTGATCAACCTCGACGATTTGCAACGGCGGACTCTCGTGTGGGCCGGGCTGGCCGTGATCCTCACCGCCTTCGACGGCTCGGTGCTGGTTTTGGCCCTCCCCGCAATCGCGTCCGACTTTCATGCGCAGATTCCCGGGCTGTCCAATCTCGGCTCAGTACTTGCGCTTGGCTCACTGGGCGCGCTGCCTCTGGCGACGTTGGCCGACCGCTTTGGGCGCCGGCGGCTGATCGCTATAGGTGTCGCCGGGTTCTCAATCGCGAACTTCGCGAGCGCCTTCGCGCCCTCGCTGACAGCGCTGGCTTTCATTCGTCTCGTCGCCGTCTGTTTTGAGGCCATGGTCGGCGGCGTGGCCACCGCGCTGATAGTCGAGGAGGCGCCGCCCGGGCGTCGCGGCCAGGCGGTGAGCGTTCTGGCGGTGCTGGCGGGGATCGGGGCCGGCATCACCGTCGTCAGCTACCCGTTGCTGGCGCCGCACTGGCGGTGGCTGTTTCTTGCCGGAGGTGTCGGTCTGCTCGCCGCGCCTGCAATCTGGCTTCGGCTGCCCGAAGGCCGCACCTGGTCGAAGGTTCGGCCAAGCGGCTCGGCACTTCGCCTGCTGATGGGTGGACCCTGGCGGCGGCGCATCCTCGTTCTGTCCGCGACCACAGCTCTCCTGGCCGTGCTCCTCGAGCCCGCGGGCCTTCTTTTCACAGTGTTCGCCAGCGACGTCCTCCATATGACGCCAGTTGCGATCAGCACGCTGATCGTCGCATCGGGAGTTGCCGGCGCGGTGGCCTACGTCGCCGGCGGCTACTTGAGCGATCGATTCGGGCGCAGATGGCCCGGCATCGGCCTGGCAGCCTCGACAGCGGTGGTGACCAGTCTCAGCTTCGCCACCGGGATCGTCGGGTTCGTCGCCGGCAACGTGCTGTGGAGCGCGATCGCCAGCGCGTCCACGCCAGTGTTCGGCGCGTGGTCGGCCGAGCTGTTCCCGACGCGGGCCCGGGCGACCGCAGAAGCGACGGTTGGGGTGGCCGCCGCGGTGGGCAGCGTCTTGGGCCTGCAGGCGGTCGGCCTGCTGTCGCCGTCGATTGGGCTGGGCCGCGCGATCGAGCTGGTCGGCGTGGCCGCGGTCGCAGGAGCGTTCTTGCTCTTATTGCTGCCCGAGACGAAGCAAGCCCCGCTTCCTGACTAGAGTTTCCGGAATGGACCGCGCGAGGGCAGTGGTCGTCGGGGGCGGAATTACCGGAGCCAGCGTCGCGTACCACCTCGCCAAAGCCGGATGGCGCGAGACGGCACTGGTCGAGAAGGACGAGCTGACCAGCGGATCGACCTGTCACGCGGCGGGCCTCGTCACCCAGTTCAACCCGTCGCCGACGATGATGCGATTCCGTCGCTACAGCATCGAGCTGTACGAGGAGCTCGGCGTTTTCGAGAAGGTCGGCGGCCTGCGCTTTGCCTCGAGCGGCGATCAGTTGAAGGAGCTGCAGCGTGGCGTGAGCCGGGCGCGCGGGATCGGCCTGGACGTTGAGCTCATCTCGGCGGAGGAGTCGGCTCGTCTGATGCCTGCGATCACCACACGCTCTCTCCATGGAGCCGTCTGGGTTCCGAGCGACGGCCATCTCGACCCACACACCGCCACCCACGCGCTGGCAGCAGCCGCCCGAAAGCTTGGGGCGACGATCCTCACCCAGCATCGGGTCACCGGGATCGAGCTGACCGACAAAGGTGCGGTCAAGGCGGTGCAGACCGA
>Ga0208078_1000026_pt1 | contig 52989 bp, 49 predicted proteins | sample NGESurdeep072012_3_FD_184468 | JGI IMG/M metagenome (GOLD analysis project Ga0208078, IMG submission 184468) | Arctic peat soil microbial communities from Barrow, Alaska - NGEE Surface sample 53-2 deep-072012 (SPAdes) | ecosystem: Environmental > Terrestrial > Soil > Wetlands > Peat ...
GCTGGGCAAGCGATCCTCAGCCGAGACCGCGTGCGACAGGTTCGCGCTGAGAAACTTCCGGCGCCCTCAGGTCACGACAGCTGACGCCGACGAGGCGCTTAGGCGACGCCGGACGTCAGCCACCAGTACTCGCAGTCGGGCTCGAGTAGGCTGACGAAAAGGCTGCGCGCAGTCGTCATCGACGATGAGAATCCTCGGCCGGCCCATATGTAGCGATATATAAGCCGGTTGTATGGATTAGATAAGACTCAAGCTCTAAATCGCAACCGGGCATAGCCGAGCCACCTCGAGCTAGCGTGGCAGGGTTGGCCGGGGTCCCCCCGGCCATGACTTTGTTCCTCAGCCTCCGAAACGTGGCGTGGAGAAACTAATCCGTAATTTATCCCGTCCCGGGAAGAGGAGCAGGCGCGCGCGAAGCGCCCGCCGATGAGGGGGAACCGACTGGTTACGTCGAGCTGGCGTGGCAGGGTTGGCCGGGGTCCCCCCGGCCATGACTTTGTCTTGTTGTCACCCGACGTGGCAGGGAAGGACGAGTTCGTAATTTGATCCAATCCCGGGAGAGAGAGCAGCCACGCGCGAAGCGCCCGCCGATGAGGGGGAACCGACTGGTTCCCTCTCATACGTTAGAGCTAGCGTGGCGGGGTTGGCCGGGGTCCCCCCGGCCATGACTTTGTTCCTCAGCCTCCGAAACGTGGCGTAGAGAAACTAATCCGTAATTTATCCCATCCCAGGAAGAGGAGCAGGCGCGCGCGAAGCGCCCGCCGATGAGGGGGAACCGACTGGTTCCCTCTCATACGTTAGATCGCGTACTCCACGTCGGTCAGAGTGACCCGCTTGTGCGTCACCAGGCGGCCGGCCACGCGTGAGATGTAAGTCCCGGATGTCGGCGCCACGTCCGAATAATCGGCTCCGACCGCGATCGTCACGTAATCCAGGCCGCCCCTGCTGGCATGAGTGGGATCGAACGTCCAGGCAATGGCATCTCCGCTGCCATCGCCCACCGGCAGGACGACCTCCACCCACGCATGAGTTCCGCCCTGCCCGACAAGGTGCCCGGAGACATAACGGGCAGGCAGCTCGGCGGAGCGGCAGGCGGCAAGCATGATGTGGGCATAGTCCTGGCAGACCCCATAACCCTGGGCGAGCGCCTCGGCGGCAGTGGTGCGCACGCCGGTGATGCCGCCCTTGTAGTGCATTGACTGGTAGACCCAATCGTTGATCCGGTCGGCAAGAGGCAGGCCCCAATCAGCGGATTCAGCGAGTTCGTCGGCCGCCCTTTCTATCCGTGCATCAGCGGCGGTGAGCGGAGTTGGCTCGAAGAGGTAACTCTGCGTCGCCCAGCCGGCGGGCAAGCGGTTCGGCTGGTGCGAGCTGCGCTCGACGGTGACCTCGGCGAGAAACTCGATGGCCGAGCTCACGCGCGGGGCAAAGGCATTGACGATCACGTTGCCGAACCGATCCTGCTGGTTCTCGAACCGCACTCCGTCGACTCCGGCCGACACCGTATGACGGAGCCGGCGCTGGTCGCCAAACCGCTCCGGCGGAATGACGACGAGCCGGTGGCTGAGATCCCGAATCGGTGCGGGGTACTCGTAGCGAAAGCTCTGGGTGATCTCGTATGACGCCTTGCGGGCTGTCGACCAGTCGATGGGGGCGCCTGGGAGCGGAATCACGCAGCCTCCGCTGCCACGTCGGCCCAGACGGTCATCGAGCGGAAGGTGGCCGGTCCGAAGGTGGTCAGCATCGCCACGTCCAGGGCGTCGCGGCCCCTTCCAATGAGCACCCGTCCGACACGCCGCGTGTTGTTGCGCGGATCGAACGTCCACCAGCGATCACCAAGGTAAACCTCCATCCAGGCCGCGAAGTCCATCGGGTTAGGGTCGAGCGGCACATACAGGTCTGGGAGGTAGCCGAACACGTACCGGGCCGGGACGTTCATCGCGCGGCAGAAGGAGATCGCGAGGTGGGCGAAATCGCGACAGACGCCGATACGGTTGTTGTAGACGTCGACCGCCGTGGTCAGCGGATTACTCGTGCCGTACTTGAACTTGATATTGTCGTGAACCCAGTCGCAGATCGCGTGCACTCGCGCGCCACCTGGCGGCGTCTGACCGAACAGCTCCCAGGCCACGCTCATCAGCTCGTCCGAGAGGCAGTACCGGCTGGGCAGTGTGAAGTGCAGAAGCTGGCCTGGCAGCTGCTCCACTGGAAGCTGCTCTGCCGCCATCGCGTCGGGGTCGGGCTCATCCGGGACGGCGCAGATGGCGTCGTACCGCAGGAGCAGATCACCGGTGGGCATAACAAACCGTTTTACGGGATTGCCGTACACGTCTGAGTACTCGTCGACCGGCAAAGGGGGCGTCGTCGACCACGTCTCGCTGACCAGCTTGTGGCTGGAATCCGAGCGCGGCCGGACCTGGACGGTCACCGGGGTCGGGGCGCTCATGTCGTAAGCAAACTCGCAGCCGACCCGCAAGTTGATCGTGTTCCCTGACATCGGTGCGCCGACACTATAGCGGTGGCCCCCAACGAATCCCTTGGTGTCAACTACCAGTCCAACGGGTTCTATGACGAAATGCTTGCGCCCTCGGGCCAACCGAGGCCTGGCTACCGCACGCTGTACGACCAGCTGAACCGGCTCGGGGCGAAGGAGCTTTCCCGCCGCCACGACCTGGCGATGCAGATGTTCCGAAACCACGGCATCACCTTCGCTGTGTATCCGGACGCCCTGGGGACCGACAAAGTCTTTCCCTTCGACATCATCCCGAGGGTGATCTCGGCCGAGACCTGGCGACGCCTCGAGGCGGGTCTGAAGCAGCGTCTGGCGGCCTTGAATCTCTTCCTTGACGACGTCTACGGCCGCAAGCTGATCCTCCACCAGGGGGCAGTCCCGCCCGAGACCGTGCTCTCGAGCCCCCAGTACTTGAGGGAGATCGAAGGTCTTGCGGTGCCCCACGGAATCCACTGCCACATCGCCGGCGTCGACCTCGTGCGGGACGGCAAAGGCGATTTCTACGTGCTGGAGGACAACCTGCGGACGCCCTCGGGCGTGTCTTACGTGCTGGCCAACCGGTACGTCATGAAGCGTGTGCTGCCTGACCTGTTTGCCGGGTATCCCGTGCGGCCGGTCGAGGGCTACGTTCACGAGTTGCTGCGCCACCTACGATGGCTTGCGCCCGAGGGCGTCGACGACCCGACGGTGGTGCTGCTCACGCCCGGCATCACCAACTCCGCTTACTACGAGCACCTGTACCTCGCCAAGCAGATGGGCATCGAGCTAGTCGAGGGCACGGACCTGGTCGTCGACCAGGACCACGTGTTCATGCGCACGACTCGCGGCCTCAAGCCGGTGCACGTCATCTACCGGCGCCTGGACGACGATTGGCTGGACCCTATCTTCGGACGGCAGGAGTCCCTCGTGGGAGTCGCCGGGCTCGTCAACGCGTACAGGGCAGGCAACGTCGCCATCGCCAACGCCCTCGGCAACGGCGTCGCCGACGACAAGGCTGTCTATGCGCTTGTGCCAAAGATCATCAAGTACTACCTCGACGAGGAACCCATTCTCCCCAACGTGCCGACGTACCTGTGCGCGATCGATGCGGACCGCCGGTTCGTGCTCGAGCACCTGGAAGAGCTGGTGGTCAAGACCGTCGACTCATCGGGCGGTTACGGGATGCTGATCGGCTCGGAATCGACCAAGGAGCAGCGCGAGGAGTTCCGACGGCGCATCGAGGCGCGGCCGCGAAGGTTCATCGCGCAACCGATACTGGCGCTGTCGGTGCAGCCTGTCTTCGACCACGGCCGGTTGCGACGTGCCCACCAGGACCTGCGTCCATTCGTGCTCACCGGCCCTGAGATCTACGTCGCGCCGGGCGGCTTGACGCGCGTCGCTCTCAAGGACGGTTCCCTGATAGTCAACAGCTCGCAAGGCGGCGGCAGCCGTGATACGTGGGTCATGGCCGACGACGGTGAGGGAGCGGATGCTTAGTCGGGCGGCAACGTCGCTGACATTGCTGGGCAGGCACCTGGAGCGAGCCGACCACCTCGCTCGGATCCTGGGTGTGCACGTGGCGCTGTCCCTGGACCGGACGGATGAGCCCGGTCCGGAGTTCTGGACTCGGTTCATGGACCTGGCCGGCTGGCCGGGCGGCGACACGAGTCGACGTGACCAGGCGGTCGAGGTGGTCATCACGGGAACGTTGGGGCCGTCGGTACGGGCGAGCGTTGCCGCTGCACGCCTGGCGGCGCAGGCGGTGCGGCCCTCGCTGCCCAGCGAGCTCTACGAGCAGGTGAACGCGCTGCACTGGCGCGTTCAAAAGCCCACGTGGCAGCCTGACTTATATCCGTTCCTCACCGATGTGCAGCTCACGATCCGTCTGGTCGATGGCCTGCTGATGGACACGATGCAGCACGACGAGGCGCGCGACTTCGTCCGTCTTGGGAAATTCCTCGAGCGCACTGCCAACGTCACAGCGATCGTGACCAGAAAGTCGGCGGAGCTGGCGGACGCGCCGGAGGACGCCCTCGAATGGTCCGCGGTGCTCAAATCCTGTTTTGCATTCGAGTCGTACCAGTCGCGCTACTCAGGCGGTGTCACACCCGACCGCGTGATCGAATGCCTTTTACTCGACCAGACGCTGCCGCGATCGGCGCGCTTTTCGGCCCAGGTCGCCCTCGACTCTGTGTCAAGGATCGACGGACCCGGCCGGCGTTCGAAGCCCAAGCGCCTGCTCTCGAAGTTACACGGGATGTTCATGGATACGACCGCGGCTGCGGTCGCCGACCAGCCCCGAGAGTTCGAGACCGAGTGCAGAAGCATGTTGCGGCAGCTCGAGCTGGCCATGCGCGAGGCTTACTTCCATCCAAGCAAGGTTCCGAGCAACGTGGTCGGCGACGAGGAAAGGGCGATGCCCCAACAACAGCAGCAGTGAAGCTCGAGATAGTTCACAGCACTCGTTACAAATACTCCGGCCCGATTGCGGAAACGGTCATGGAGGTGCGCTTGCGTCCAATGGACGGCAACGGGCAGCGCTGCCTGGAGTTCGACCTGGACGTCAGCTCTGGAATCAAGCCGCGTTCGTATCTGGATGGTTACGGCAACCACGTGCACTACTTCAACCTTGTGCGCCCGCACACGCGGCTGATCGTCACCAGCAGATCTGTCGTCGAGACCGGGCTCGAGCCTGACAAGGACGCCGGCGAGGAGCTGGTGCACGACTTCCTTCGCTTCCGCTCACCGGTAAAAGACGTAGACGGCGTCCGCGAGCTGGCGGCCCGCTTCCCGATTACGGATCCCCGCTCCGGCCGCGATGTGGAGGAGGCACTTGATGCGCTGACGCTGACCATCAGCCGCGAGTTCACTTACGACCGCGCAGTCACCGACGTGTACAGCGCAGTCGATGAGGTGCTCGCGCTGCGCGCGGGTGTGTGCCAGGACTTCGCCCACCTGTTCATCGCCGCCGCCAGGGCCATGGGAGTGCCGGCTCGTTACGTGAGCGGTTACATCCATTCGCCTGACGGGGGCGGCTCCTCGAGCGCGTCTCATGCGTGGGCGGAGGGCTGGGTGCCAGGTCGGGGTTGGGTCGGTTTCGACGCCACGCACCCGGTGCGCACCTCGGAGAACCACGTGCGTCTGGCGGTGGGCAGGGATTACAGCGACGCTGCGCCGACCCGTGGCATCTATGTGGGCTCGGCGACCGGGTCGATGAACGTAGGCGTCAGGACGCGATCGATGGAGTGAGGCTAGAAGCGCTTGCCTCTGACATGGTCAATTGAGAACGTTGCGGTGTCGGCGATCAGCATCACAGCCATCACGCCCGCTTCGACAGGATCGCTGACCACGAGGTCCGCTGCGTCCGGCACCGAGCCCGCCATGTTCGTGCACAGGACGAGGATTCCCACTTCCCTTATCTCGCGGACCGCCGTGCTGATATCTCCGCCCATGAGGGCTCCGGCGAGGACGAGTGCTCGTGCGCGATGCAGCCGGGCCACTGCGCGAACGGCAGCCGCGAGCTGATCCTCGCCGACGAGCGGAATGGTGTCGACCGAGATCCGCTCCCCGCGGATGTTGTGGCGGTCTGCTTCCGAGATCGCGCCCTGCGCCACCATGCCGACCTGCGCGCCGCCACCGATCACGATCACGCGCTTTCCATAGATGCGTTCGAAGGTGGGGACGATGCTGACCTTGGTGACGCCTTCCAGGCCTTCGAGCTCCGCAATCAAGCGCTGGGTGTCGGGTGCGCCGGCGACCTCGAGCTGAAGCTCGGCGGCGTTGTCTCTATGCGCCCCGCCCGCTACATAGGTGACGTTCGCGCCGTGGCGGAATATGGTCTCCGACAAGCGGTACAGAACGCCCGGCTCGTCTCGCGCTGCGACGAGAAGCCCAAGAACATCCGCCACGCGCAGAAGATTACTGGTCCTAGGGCAGTTGCCGTGAATCTGCCGTGATCGCGTCGCCGTGGCTTACGGCTTCGATGACCGGCTCCTCAACCAGCTTCGGGTTGGCCAGGAAGTCGTACAGGAATGCCGCGCCAGCCGCACCCACCAAGCCGGGGACCAGATAGACGGGCTCAGTCCCTCCCGCAATTCCATCAAAGTGCTTTGATATGATTCAGAGGTAATGCCCAATTCGGCCAGGGCTGCCCCCGAAACTGTTTCGCTCCTTGCCCATGACGTCCGCTGGCGACTTGCCCAAGAGCTGTCCCGCGGCGACTACACCGTCGGCGAATTGGTTGAGGCAGTCGATGAGCGGCAGAACCTGGTCTCCTACCACTTGGGGCTGCTCCGCCGAGCCGGCTTGGTTTTGGAGCGGCGCAGCTCACGTGATTCAAGGGATGTCTACTACAGCATCAACCTCGGCCGTCTCCGGGGCGGCCTTGATCAAGCCTTTTCGTCGTTGCATCCCACGCTGCGGATTCCGGCGCTGGAGGCACAACCGGCAATCATCGAAGGCAAGCGACAGCGAAGGCTCTTGTTTGTGTGCACCGGGAACAGCGCTCGGTCGCAGCTCGCGGAGGCGATTGCGCGCAAATTAGCCCGCGGCTCCGTCGAGGTCTTGAGCGCAGGACCGCAGCCGACAGTGGTTCATCCGGTGGCCCTGATCGTGCTGAAGGAGCTCGGCCTACCCGCCGAAGGCCTGCGTTCGAAGAGCTTCGGGGAGTTTCGCGGAAAGTTCGACTTCGTGATCACGCTGTGCGACGTGGCGCGCGAGGACTGCCCACCGTTCGCCGGCGGTCCTGAGCTCGTCCATTGGAGCCTGCCTGACCCCGTCTGGCCAGGCGCCTCGAGGCGCGAATTGCTGCCGGCTTTCAGACGGACCGCGGCGGAGCTTCGGCTGCGAATCACGTTCCTGCTGCCGGTGGTGCTCGCAGACATGTCCAAGAGACCGGTGCTTCGCCGCGGTGCTTAAGACAACACGTGTGAGTTGGAGGTGATCGTAATGAGTGACATCAAGCTGAATGGCGCCGAAGCCCGGCTGGCAGCGGAGTTTACCGGCGTCTTCTCGCGCGAGACGGTCGCCGAGCTGCTGCGGGACTCGTTTGACCGGCTCGAGGCAACCGCCAAGGTGCGAACCTACCTCGAGCTGTTCGCCGAGCGCTTTGCGCGCGAACGGCTGGCGGCAGTGGCGCAATCGCAGCCCGGAGAATCGGGCGGTGTGCCCGAGGTCCTATTCGTTTGCGTCCACAACGCAGGCCGCTCGCAGATGGCGGCGGGCCTTCTCGATCTCCGCGCCAAGGGGAACGTGCACGTCCGATCCGCGGGCTCAGCGCCCGTAGACTCCATAAACCCAGCGGTGGTGGAAGCGATGGCAGAAATTGGAGTCGACCTGGCTCGCGAGTTCCCAAAGCCTCTAACTGATGACGTCGTCCGCGCGGCCGATGTGGTTGTGACCATGGTTTGCGGTGATGCCTGCCCCATCTACCCGGGCAAGCGGTACGTTGATTGGGAGTTGGCAGATCCGGCCGGAAAGAGCCTGCACGAAGTGCGCGCCATCCGCGACGAAATCGACCGGCGAGTCGAGGCGCTGCTGGCCGAGCTAGTGCTCGCGCGAATACGCTGAGCTACCGGTTGTTCGCACGACGCCTCGTCGGTTCGTCGGGACAGCATTGCTCCTGCAGACGGCTGAACGTGATGGAGAGGAAAGTTCGCTGAGCACGATCCCCACAGCTGAGCATCTGACGGCGAGGCGACCTGCGAGCGTGGCCGGCCAGCTATCGGTTGTCGACCGTTTCCTGCCCGCGTGGATCCTGCTCGCCATGGCCGGGGGCTTGGCGCTGGGACGGGTCTGGCCTGGTCTCGGAACTGCGATCGGCGATTGGCAGATTCAGCAGGTTTCGGTGCCGATTGCGATCGGCCTGTTGCTGATGATGTACCCGATCCTCGCGCGGGTTCGATACGAGCGCGCTGCGGACGCCGCCAAGGACTGGCGGATGCTCGGGATGTCGCTCGTCATGAACTGGATTGTCGGACCTGCGTTCATGTTCGCTCTCGCCTGGCTTCTGCTACCCGATCAGCCGGCCCTGCGGACCGGAGTGATCCTCGTGGGCCTCGCCCGATGCATTGCGATGGTCCTCGTGTGGAATAAGCTCGCCTCGGGTGACGCCGAATACGCGGCGGTCCTGGTGGCACTGAACGCTTTCTTCCAGATCGCCGCGTATGCAGGTCTCGCAGTCTTCTACCTCAATGTGCTGCCAGGCTGGCTAGGTCTTCAGGGACAGTCGATCAACGTGAATGCGGGTACGGTGGCGGTCAGCGTCGGGATCTTCCTCGGCGTCCCCCTCGTTGCCGGACTGATGACGCAGTTCGTGCTGGTTCGTCGGAAGGGCCGAGCCTGGTACGAAACCAACTTCGTCCGCCGGACAAGCCGCCTGACTCTGATCGGACTGCTGTTCACGATCGTGGTCATGTTCGCGCTCCAGGGCCACACCATCACCAGCATGCCGCTGACCGTGGCCCGGGTGATGCTGCCGCTGCTCGGGTACTTCGCCGGCATGTTCGTCGTCGCCTTTTTCGGGGCCTGGGCGTTGCGTTTCTCCTACGAGAAGGCCACCACCCTCGGCTTCACTGCTGCCAGCAACGATTTCGAGCTCGCGATCGCAGTCGCCGTGACCGTGTTCGGCGTCCAATCCGCGCAGGCGCTGGGTGCCGTCATCGGCCCCCTCGTCGAGGTGCCGGTGCTGCTCGGGCTTGTCTACGTCGCGCTGTGGACCCGCTACCGTCTGTTCTCCGGCGAACCCCGCCGCCGTGACGGAGCGGCCAGACCGAAGGAGGGTACGAGTTGACCGCTGAGAGACCGAGGGTTCTCTTCGTTTGCGTCCACAATGCTGGCCGCAGCCAGATGGCCGCCGGCTTTCTACAGCATCTGGCCGGTGGACGGGTAGAAGTGCCCTCCGCGGGCAGCCAGCCCGCCGATGAGGATGCAGCCGTACCGAAACACTCGGCGAGCGCCCGCTGCGACCATGAATATTTCGCCGTCATGCTCGTTTGGCACCAACAATACCCATCAGATTTTGTTTGCGGACCCAGGCCCTCACCGCCCGCAATGCTCTAGGCTTGGCTGCGATGTCAAAGTCGCGCGTCGCGATCATCGGAATTGCCTGGGGAGGTCGTGAGACTTAAGCGCACTCCGCTGACGTCGCAGGACCTCCCGGCCACAAAAGGCCCGGAGGTTTTTTTATGCCCAGACCAGCCGCATCCAGCCATACCAAAGGCGCCGCGAGGCGCGTCGTGGTGTACGACACCACGCTGCGCGACGGCGCCCAGGGCCCTGCCGTGTCCTTTTCGGCAGCGGACAAGGTGCGCATCGCCCGCGCTCTGGACGGGCTCGGCTTCGATTACGTGGAGGGCGGCTTCCCCGGGTCGAACCCGAAGGACGAGGAACTCTTCGCCAGCCTGCTGGCCCACCCGCTGAAGCGCGCCAAGTTGGCGGCTTTCGGCGCCACCCGCCGCGCCGGCGGGACGTGCGAGGACGATCCCAACATCAAAGCGCTGGCCGAGAGCGGGGCGACTACATGGACTCTCGTCGGCAAGAGCGACACGTGGCAGGTGAGCGCAGTGCTTGGAACGACACCCAATGAGAACCTCGCGATGATCCGAGAGTCGGTGGCTTATGGGATCGCGCTGGGCAAAGAGGTCATCTTCGACGCCGAGCACTTCTTCGACGGCTTCGCAAGGGACGCCGAGTACGCGATCGAGGCTTGCCTCGAGGCGGCTCGCGCAGGCGCGAGCTGGGTCGTCCTGTGCGACACCAACGGGGGCAGCCTCCCGCGTGAGATTCGCGCAGGAGTTGAAGCGATGCGCCGCGGGCTTGGCGAGCTCGACGGACCTGTTGGCATCGGCATCCATTGCCACAACGACTGCGAGCTGGCCGTCGCCAACACGCTCGAGGGCGTCGCCGCCGGAGCGGACATGGTGCAGGGCACGATCAACGGATACGGCGAGCGGTGCGGTAACGCCAACCTGGTTTCGGTCGTCGCGAACCTCGTCCTGAAGCTGGGGATCGAGGCGCTCGAGTCGGACTCGCTTGCGCGGTCCACGGATCTCTCGCGAACGGTGGCCGAGATCGCGAACCTCGAACTGCCCCTGCAGCAGCCTTACGTCGGATACGGCGCCTTCGCCCACAAAGGAGGCCAGCATGTGGCCGCCGTGCTGAAGCACAGCGATGCCTACCAGCACATCGACCCGGGCCTGGTCGGCAACGAGCCACACGTCCTGGTCTCCGAGCTTTCGGGTCGGGGCAACATCCTCGCGAAGGCTCGCGAGTTCGGTCTGGAGCTGGATCGCAACGACCCCCACACGAGATGGCTCGTGCAGCACCTCAAGGAGCTCGAGCACCAGGGCTATTCCTATGAAGCAGCCGATGCTTCTTTCGAGATGCTCCTGCGCCGCTTGCAGCCCGGTTATGAGGCGCCCTGGAAGGTGGCCGACTTCACCACGATGGTGCGCAAGGACGGTGACACGGTGCATGCGGAGGCGACGGTGAAGGTCGAGGTGGGCGGCACGGTCTATGACACGGCGGCGTCTGGCAACGGTCCGGTGAACGCGCTGGATGCGGCGCTCCGCAAAGCGCTGAGCCCCCGTTTTCCAAGCCTCAGAGGCGTTGGCCTTCACGACTACAAAGTGCGCATCCTGGACAGCGCCGCGGGCACTGCCGCAACGACGAGGGTGCTCATCGAGTCCGGGCGGGGACTGCGGCGCTGGACGACGGTGGGTTGCTCGAGCAACATCATCGAAGCGTCGCTGGCGGCTCTCGTCGACTCGTTCGAGTACGCCCAGCTCACGAAGACCAGCCGGAAAACTTGACCCGTAGGGACACCGCCCGTCAGGAAATACCACCTGCGCTTCGGCGCGACATCCGTATGTTGGGGGACATCCTCGGCCAGGTCGTCGCCGAATATGGCGGGTCGGCGCTGCTGCGGGACGTCGAGCTTCTGAGACGCTCGGTGATCCGAGCGCGCGATGAGGCAACTTACGAACGCAAGGCCGAGAAGCTGGTTGCATCATGGTCGCTGTCCCGAGCGACAGCTGTCGCCCGGGCATTCGCGTGCTACTTCCACCTCGCCAACCTCGCCGAGGAGCATCACCGCGCAAGAGTCCTGCGTGAGCGGGACCAGGGGCCGAAGCCGATGCCTGAGTCACTGGCGGCAACTGTCGCCGAGCTGAGGTCACGCCACGGTGCGCGACGCCTGAAGCGGATCCTTGCCGACTTCGAGGTGCACCCCGTCTTCACCGCGCATCCCACGGAGGCTCGACGGCGAGCCGTGGTGACCGCCATCCGTCGAGCCGGCGAGCAGCTGGACCGGCTCGACGATCCGACCCGTTCCGAAAGCGAGCGTTCCGAGGCCAGACGGCGGCTCGTCGAGGAGGTCGACATTCTCTGGCGGACAGGGCAGCTGCGCGCGACGCAGGTGCAGCCCCTCGACGAGGTCCGTTCGGTCATGGCGGTCTTCGACGAGACCCTGTTCCTCGCTGTGCCCGAGATCTATCGAGCGCTGGACCGAGCTCTGGGCCCGAACGACTCGGGGCAGCGGCCCCCGCTCGCGCCGGCATTTCTCCGATTCGGAAGCTGGGTTGGGGGTGATCGTGACGGCAACGCCAACATCACCGCGGAGGTGACCGCCGCGACGCTGCCGATCCAGTCCGAGCACGTCCTGATTGCGCTGGAGAACGCGACCAATCGGGTGGGCCGTGCCCTCACCGCCGACACGGCGACGACACCTCCGAGCCCCCAGCTGAGCCGGCGCCTTGCCGCCTTCCGCGCCGCCGACCCGAAACGCTTTGCGGACCTCAAAAAGCGATCGCCATCCGAGCCGCACCGACAGTTTCTGATTCATGTCGCGGACCGGATCCGAGCCACACGAATGAAGGACGCGAGGCGAAAATTTGATCGGGCGGACGGCCTGCTCGACGACCTAAGGACTGTGCAATCGTCGCTGGCGGTCGCGGGCGCTGTCCGCCTGGCGTACGGCGAGCTCCAGCACCTGATCTGGCAGGCCGAGACATTCGGGTTTCATCTCGCCGAGCTGGAGGTGCGCCAGCACAGCCTCATCCATGCGCACGCACTCGCCGAGGTGCGCGCAGGCGCCAAGCGGTCGGCGACCACCATTGAGGTGCTTGACACGCTGGGGGCGATCGCCGCGCTGCAGACGGATTTTGGCCCTGAGGCTTGCCGGCGATACGTCGTGAGCTTCACACGCGATGTGCACGACATCGCTGCCGTCTACGAGCTGGCCGGCCATGCCACCGGAGGCGTCGCTCCGACACTCGAGGTGATCCCGCTGTTCGAAACAGTTGCCGACCTTCGGGGGTCGCCTTCGGTGATGGACGCGATGCTGAAGCTCAATCCCGTGCGTCGACTCGTCCGCTCCGGCCGGCGCCTTGAGGTGATGCTCGGGTACTCCGACTCGACCAAAGAAGTCGGCCCTCTCACCGCCACCCTGGCGCTTTATCGCGCGCAGGAGGAGCTGACCCGATGGGCAGCACGCCACGGCTTGCGCCTCACGCTCTTCCATGGACGGGGCGGGGCGCTGGGTCGCGGCGGCGGCCCCGCCAACCGAGCGGTCCGCTCGCAGGCCCCCGGGTCGGTGGGCGGCCACTTCAAGGTCACCGAGCAGGGCGAGGTGATCTTTGCGAGGTACGGCAACAAAGCGATTGCCCGCCGGCATCTCGAGCAGGTGGCATCGGCAGTGCTCGAGGCCTCGGCGCCGCCTGCCCGAAAGCGTGCGAGGCCCGCTGCCGAGCGCTTCGCGCGGCTCGCGCAACAGGTGGACGAGGCGGCACGCGCTGCCTACCGCGCCCTCGTCGAAGCCCAGGGATTTGCGATCTGGTTTGCAGAGGTGAGTCCGATCGAGGAGCTGAGCCGGCTGCGCATCGCGTCCCGACCCGCCCGGCGGCACGGCGGCCAGGATATTGACGATCTTCGCGCCATTCCGTGGGTGTTCGCGTGGTCCCAGATGCGGCTCAACCTGCCTGGCTGGTACGGCCTGGGAAGCGGCCTGGCGGCCGCGCCACTCGAGGAGCTCAAAAAGGCATACGCCTCGTGGCCGCTCTTCAACGTGCTCCTCGACAATGCCGAGATGAGCCTGGCCAAGACGGACCGGAAGATAGCCAAGCATTACCTCGACCTGGGCGCCAACCCTGGCCTATCGGCGCTCCTGCTGCGCGAGTACGAGCTGACCAAGGAGAAGGTTCTTGCGGTCACTGGACACCAGCGACTGCTGGAAGATCGGCGGGTGCTTTCGTGGGCAATCGAGCTCCGCAACCCATATGTGGACGCGCTCTCCCACCTGCAGCTCAGAGCGCTGCGCGCGCTCCGAGCCAAAGGATCGGGCGCGCGAGAGAGAGCGCTGGCGGAGAGGCTGTTTCTTCTGACTGTCAACGGCGTGGCGGCCGGTCTTCAGAACACCGGATAGGGGTCAGCCCTATTGGCGGGTACCTGTCACGTCTCTGCAACATGCAGAATTGGTCGCTGACGCGCCGCCCGACGCGAGCGGGGCCGGTCTTATGGGTACTTCGGCACTGTCGCCAGTCCCCATCGGAAATACCTATGCGAGCCCGAGGAGGCCAACGGTGGGACATCGATGAGCGAGCCGGCGCCAGAACAGGCGCGGACGGCGGACGGCGATTCGGTCGTCTTTCTCGACCAGGTCGTCAAGCGCTTTGGCTCCGTGGTCGCGGTCGACAGGCTCACGCTGGAGATCCACCGCGGTGAGTTCTTCAGCATGCTTGGCCCATCGGGCTGCGGCAAAACCACGACGCTCCGCCTCATCGGAGGTTTCGAGATGCCAAGCGAGGGAATGGTTCGGCTCGATGGGCAGGACGTGACGGACCTCCCCGCATACAAGCGAAACGTCAACACCGTTTTCCAGTCCTACGGGCTGTTCCCGCACCTCAGCGTCTACGACAACGTCGCCTTCGGCCTTCGTCGGAAGAGGGTGCCCGCCAAAGAGGTCGAGCGACGCGTGGTGGAGGCGCTGGAGCTGGTGAGCCTGGCGGGTTACGGGAAGCGCCGGCGTTCGCAGCTTTCCGGAGGTCAGCAGCAGCGAGTCGCACTGGCTCGGGCGCTGGTTAACCGGCCGCAGGTGCTTCTCCTCGACGAGCCGCTCGGGGCGCTCGACCTCAAGCTCCGCAAGCAGATGCAGCTGGAGCTGAAGCGGATTCAAAAGGAGTTGGGTATCACCTTCGTGTTCGTGACCCACGACCAGGAAGAGGCGATGACCATTTCCGACCGCATCGCGGTCATGAACAACGGGAAGATCGAGCAGCTCGGGCGACCCGAGGACGTCTACGAGCGTCCGGCGACTGTCTTCGTGGCCGAGTTCCTGGGCGCTTCCAATCTTCTCGAAGGGACTTATCGTGGAACCGACGGCGGTTGGGGCCAGGTCGAGCTGGCAAACGGCGTCAGGATCCGGATACCGGTCGAGCGGGACCGTAGAGATGGCGAACGTCTGCGGGTTGGCGTTCGCCCCGAAAAGATCCAGGTGTTCCCCGTCGGCACCGAGCCGCCGGCGACCCAGAATGTCGTACCGGCGACCCTACGCAGCGCCGTGTTCGCAGGGGTGAGCTTTCAATACTTCTTCCAGACCGGCGAGGGACGGGAGATGACGGCATTCGACCGGAACTCCACCGGGGGCGCCGTCGCCAAGCCGGGTGATGCGGTTCGTCTGGCCTGGGCGCCTCAGCACACGTTCGTCATCCCCATCGACGAGTCCGTAACGTCCGTTGAGGCGAAACCACACATTTAGAGGAGAGGCATGAGCACCGACAAAGAGATTCCGTATTACATGGACCCGTCCTTCCTGCGCGGCTTGACTCAGAAGCGGATCACGAGGCGCACGGCCCTTCAGGGAGCGGGCGCAGCCAGCCTGATGGCGGCGCTGGCTGCCTGCGGGATCGGCAGCAAGCCCGCAACCGTAGCGCACACGAACTGGGTTTGGGACAAGGCAACCAAGGCCGGCGTGCTCGACTTCGCGAACTGGCCGCTGTACATCGATACGGGCACGGACTCCAAAGGGAAGACCACGTATCCCAGCCTCGAGCAGTTCACCAAGGAGACCGGCATCAAGGTGAACTACAGCGAGCCGATCCTGGACAACAACACCTACTTCGCCAAGGCTGCACCCGAGCTCTTGTTAGGAAAATCGATCGGCTACGACATCATCGTCGTCACCAACGGGATCTACCTGTCCAACTACATGGAGCAGAACTGGCTTACCGAGCTCGACCCGTCGAAGCTTGGCAATTTCAGCCAGAATGCGGCGCCCAGGCTACTGGCTCGCGGCTTCGACCCCGGCAACAAGTTCACGATCCCCTGGCAGTCCGGATTCACCGGCATCGGCTACAACCCGAAATTGACAGGACGTGACATCACGAGCTTCAACGATCTCTTCGACCCCAAGTTCGCCGGCAAGGTGGGAATGTTCAGCGAAACCCAGGACCTCGGCAACCTGACCCTGCGTGGAATCGGAATCAAGCCTGAGACGTCGACCCCCAGCGATTGGCAGAAAGCGGCCGACAAGCTGAAGGCGCAACGAGCCGCCGGCATCGTTCGCAAGTACTACGACCAGAGCTACATCGATGCGCTGAGCAAGGGCGACACCTGGCTCAGCATGGCGTGGTCTGGCGACATCTTTCAGACCAACTTATCGGCAGGCAACGAGGACCTCAAGTTCGTCATCCCTTCGGAGGGTGGGATTATCTGGACCGACAACATGACCATTCCAGTGGGCGCCGCCCACCCACTCGATGCCATCACCTATATGAACTGGGTGTACCAGCCCAGGGTCGCGGCCACGATGGCCGAGTCCATCGAATACATCACGCCCGTCCCGAGCGCACAGCAGTTCATCCAGCAGGACGCGGCCGCAGCTAAGAAGGCCGACCAGCCGCTGCTCCAGCAGCTCGCCCAGAGCCCGCTGATATTCCCGTCGGCGGAGACGCTCGCAAACACGTCCTACTATCGAGTGCTCGCCAACAAGGACGAGACCAACAAGTGGCTGGACCTCTTCACCTCGGTCGTTCTCTGATCGAAGCATGAGCAGGACCGGAGGCAGGTAGCCAACAGTTGGCGGTCGGCGAACACGCTGCGAGGCGACCAGGGCTCGGCTCCCGTTGGCGCCGGGCGCTGGCGCCATACCTGCTCATCCTTCCAGGGAGCGGCTGGATGCTGCTCTTCTTCCTTCTGCCCATCGCCACGCTTGCAATCACGTCGCTGGAGTCTGGTGACTTTATCAGCGGCTTCGACTTCACCTGGAACTTCGGCAACTACTCACGCGGCTTCAACCTCTACTCCGAGCAGTATCTCCACGCGGTCGAGTACGGCGGCTCGGCGACCATCGTGGCGCTCCTGGTCGCCTATCCAGCCGCCTACTGGATCGCGTTCCACGCCGGCCCGCGTAAGTCGTCTTACCTGCTGGCCGTGCTGCTGCCCTTTTTTGTCTCATTCGTGATCCGGACACTGGCGTGGGAGACGATCCTGAGCGACAACGGCGTGCTGTTTGGACCCCTGAAAACATTGAACCTGCTGCCCAACGACTTTCGGGTGCTCGCCACGCCCGTGGCTGTGACCGGGGGCCTCGCCTACACGTTCTTTCCGTTCATGCTTCTGCCGGTTTATGCATCTTTGGAGAAGATCGACCGCGGCCTGGTCGAGGCGGCCCAGGACCTCTTCGCCAGCAAGTTCGAGGTGTTTCGGCGGGTGATCTTTCCATTGTCCGTCCCCGGCGTCTTCGCCGGCGTGCTCCTGACCGGCATCCCTGCGGTGGCCGATTACGTCAACCAGGACCTGCTCGGGGGCGTCGGCACGACGATGGTCGGGCGCGTGATCGAGACGCAGTTCGAGGTCAACATCAACTATCCGCTGGCAGCTGCGCTGGCATTCGTGTTCATGCTGGGCCTGCTGGCGACCCTGATCATTTACCAGCGCATCTTCGGCACCGAACAGATCATGGGAGGCTGACCTTGGCGTCTAGAGCAGTGGCAGTTCCACAGCAACCGCGCGCCAGGACCGGCCCAACATTGAGGCGCCGGCTGCGAGGCCTCGTGCTCCCGGCTTACGCCCACCTTGTGATCCTGTGGCTGTTCGCTCCCATCATCGTCATGATCGTGTTCGGGTTCAACAACACCCATGGCAGGTTGAACATCGTCTGGTCGGGCTTCACGCTCAAGTGGTTCGAGAACCCGTTCGGCGTGACGGCACTGACGTCGGCTGTAACTACATCATTGGTGACTGCGACCATTGGGGCTCTCATCTCCACCGTCCTCGGCACGATGATCGCTCTCGCCGCTCATCGGTACAGCTTCCGCGGCAAAGCGCTTCTGGACGCAATCATGGTCATGAACATCGCCGCCTCAGAGGTGGTGATGGGCGCCGCCCTCCTCACCCTGTTTGTCGCTGGCAATGTCCCTCTTGGGCCGGTGACCATCGTTTTGGCCCAGGTCATGTTCTCGATTCCGTTCGTTGCCATCACCGTGCGATCCCGCCTGGTCGGCTTCGAAAACTCGCTCGAGGAATCGGCACAGGACCTCGGCGCATCGCCGTGGGCGACATTCATGCTGGTGACCCTGCCGATCATCTTTCCCGGCGTCCTCGCTGCGGCTCTTCTCGCATTCGCGCTATGCCTGGACGACTACGTGATCACGAGCTTCGTGGCCGGTAATACGCAGACATTTCCACTCTGGGTCTACGGGGCGACTCGCCTGGGAGTGCCGCCCCAGGTCAACGTCATCGGCACCTTCATCTTTCTGGCCGGCGTTGTCATCGCCATCGGGTTCGCTTCAATTCAAGGCTGGCGCAATCGAAGGCTGGCGCGAGAGTCTGCCCTTTGACGCCGCGCATCGGCGGCATGTACGGGCCGGACGTGACATTCCTGGGCGTGGATCGATGCGACCTCGACGAGCCCTCGAGCTTCGAGGGTGCTGACGTCGTGATCATCGGTGCGCCGTACGACGCAGGGACCTCGTACCGTGCGGGCGCTCGATTCGGTCCGAAGATGATCCGCACCACCGACTACAACCCGCACGACTCTGCGCGTCCGCACCTGGCGCTGAGGGTCGACCCGCTGCGAGACCTGCGCGTGCTCGATGCCGGAGACATCGAGATGCCCGGCGTTGAGGCCCGCCTGCCGCTCGACAAGCTGGAGAACGCGGTGCGGATTGCCGCCGAAGCGGGCGCGATACCTGTGATCCTCGGCGGTGATCACACGGTCACATGGCCCGACGTCACCGGTGTCGCGCGCGCCAAGGGATGGGGCCGCGTATCGGTAATCCACTTCGACGCGCATGCCGACACCGGCGACACCCAGTTCGGCAGCCTGGTCGGCCATGGGTTGCCGATGCGGCGGCTGATCGAGTCGGGTGCGTGCCGCGGCGACCGCTTCATCCAGATCGGACTCCGCGGCTATTGGCCGGAGCCAGAGACCCTTCAATGGATGGCCGAGCGCCAGATGCACTCGTTCGAGATGCACGAGGTCGTACGGCGCGGACTTGATGCGGTGCTCGAGGAGGCCTTCGCGATCGCCGTCGACGATTGCGATGGCGTGTTCGTCTCGTTCGACGTCGATGTAGTGGACCCGGGAATGGCCCCCGGAACGGGCACGCCTGAGCCTGGAGGTTTCACGGCTCGCCAGGCCCTCGATGCCGTCCGGCGGATTGCGATCGAGCTTCCGGTGGTTGGCATCGACGTCGTCGAAGTCTCGCCTCCATACGACTCGTCCGAGATCACCGCCTTCCTCGCAAACCGCGTGGTCCTCGAGATGCTGGCCGGGATTGCCTTCCGGCGCAAGGGAGGGACATGGGATTCAATCCCCAAGACCCTGCTGGAGGGCAGGACATGAAGGACGTGCTTGCCTTGCTACAGAAGCAGCAGGATCTCGAGAAGGCGTTTGTCGCGGAGATGACGGGAAAGCCGGAGCCGTCCTCGGGCTGGACGCCGAGCATGACCATGTTTCACATCGCCAATTGGCGCGAGCGCCTTTGGAATGGGCTGACTGAGGCGGCCGCAGAGCGACCCGTCAATGCCCCTCCCGGCAATATCGACGAGCTGAACGATGGGGAGATGGTGGGCGCGGCCGGAGTGTCCCTCGCGGACTCTGCAGCCCGCTCCGAGGCTGCGCTCACCTCGATCATCGCGATGTGGGAGACCATGGGAGACAGGCCTTTCAACTGGTACATCGCGGAAACCATCGGCGAAGCGATCCTTCGCAACAGCTACCTCCATCCGCGCATCCATCTGGCTGACCAATTTCTCGAGCGGGGAGAGGCGGGGCGCAGCGACCGGCTGGCCGAGGAAACGGTGTCCGACTTGCGGGCCGCCGAGGCTCCGACACGCGTCCTGGGAGCTGCCATATACAACCTGGCAGCGGTTCGAGCCAGGCAGGACCGCGGCGATGAGGCTCTCGCACTGCTGGACGAAAGCCTGGCGATGGGAGAGGACCTCAAGGCTGCAGCCGCCGAGGATGAGGACTTCGCGTCGCTGCGCGGGTCGGCACACTTTCGCGCACTGATCGCCCCCACCCGGCCAGCCTAACGGCCGGCCTTCCTCCCCGGCGGAGCGGGGAGGCCCAACGGTTCGGCTATTCGCCGAACCTAGCGATCAGCTTCGCGAGCTCCTCGAGCTTCTGCATCGCCTGGTCGCGGCCGTCGGGTGGCACATACCAGATGCACCGCTCGACTCCCGCCTCAGCCGCTTGCTCGATGGCTGCTGAGTCGGCCTTCGGGTATACGGTGACCGGCAGAGGGCCGCGCCCTGCCGCCCGCGCCAGCTCCTGGAGCTCGGGGATCCGTGGGAGGTCCGCACCCCGGTTGGGCATCCAACCATCCGCATAGGCCACCACTCTTTTCAGGACGTTCGGCCCGCTGCCGCCGAGAAGGACTGGCGGGTGTGGTTTCTGGACCGGTTTCGGCCAGCACCATAGCGGCCCGAAGTTGACGAGCTTCCCGTGATACTCGGCCGCGTCCTGGGTCCAGATCGCCTTCATCGCCTCCACTCGTTCACGCATCAGCTGGAAACGCGTGTTGAAGTCGGTCCCGTGGTCCTCCATCTCCTCGCGGTTCCAACCGGCGCCGACGCCGAACAGGAACCTGCCGTTCGAGATGGAGTCGAGGCTGGCGACCTGCTTCGCAGTATGGATCGTGTCGCGCTGCACAACCAGGCAGATGCCAGTGGCCACGAGCAGTGTCTTGGAAGCCAGTGCCGCGACAGTCAGGGCGATAAACGGGTCCATTGTGTGCGCGTACTGCTTGGGCAGCTCCTGCCCGCCAGGCCACGCCGACAGCCGGCTCGTTGGAATGTGCGAATGCTCGGCGACCCACAAGGATTCGAAGCCAAGCTGCTCGGCCGCCGGCGCGAGCTCGGTCATCGAGATGGAGTAATCGGTGGGGAAAATCGCAACGCCGAATTTCATTGGTTCAATCGTGACAGGCCTGAAGTGGGGACGTCCCCCCTTGAGGCGGCGGGCCTGGCAGAGCCAGATCCCGGCGCACCCCCCAGCCCTGAGGGCCACGCACTGACCGTGCCGGGCGCAGTCAGGCGGTTCGGTGATCCGTCGCGGGGCTTCTTTCAGCAGCCACTCGGAGCAATGCCCTCGCGCCGACAGTATTGCCCGGAGTGCCGATCGACCCGTTCTCCCGGCGGTCGAGCGCGCGCATCAGTGCGACCACCACATGCGGATCGAGATGCGTACCGGCCTCTTCCTCAACCACGCGCCGCGCCTCTCTGCCGCCACAGGCCTGACGGTACGGCCGGTCGGTGGTAAGCACGTCATAGGTATCGGCGACTGCCACGATCCTTGCCTCTTTGGGGATAGCGTCCGAGACCAGCCCATGCGGGTAGCCACTTCCATCCATCCGCTCGTGGTGGTAGAGAACGCCGAGCAGCTCGCGCTTGAAATGCCCGCCGCGCTTCAGAATCGCAACGCCGATCTCCGGGTGCGTCTTCATGACTGCGGACTCGGATTCCGTGAGCGGCCCGTGCTTTTCGAGAATGGCGTCCGGAACCCCGAGCTTGCCAACATCGTGGAGGAGTCCGGTACGCGCCAGGACGCGGAGCTCGGAGGCGGACATGCCAAGCTGCCGTCCGATCTGGACGCAGAGCTGGGCGACGCGCCGGTTGTGACCCTGGGTCTCACGATCTTTGACCTCGACTGCTGCCACCAGCGCGGCGATGACCTCGAAGTCGAGCTCCTCGACGTCAACGGAGACCTCTAGCTCCAGCGCCGTCTCGATCACCGACCGCAATGTTTGCGCGCGAGTCCGTTCGACCAGAAGCGCGTTGAGTGCCAGACCAACCGCGGCGAGCATCAGAAGGTGGTAGTACCACCACCCAACCGTCCAGGGGTTGAACAGCACCATGGCGGCAGCCGCGTCAGCGAGCAGCACGAACGCCGCGAGCAGGAAAGCCTGGCTGACGAGCCGTGCGCGCCGGTAGCTGCGTGCCTGGCGCAGCGCGGCGAAGAAGAAAAGTCCGATGCTGAGGATCGCGAGGCCAGTGCTGTACGGCGGCTGCGAGAGTGGCAACGCGGCGATGAGCCAGGTGCGGTAGATCGCAACACCTGCGTAGACAACTAACGCGATGACCACGGCGAGCACAAGCCACCCAGCAGGCCAGAAGGGGAGACGACTTTCGAGGCGCGCCAGGCCCGGCGCGTAGCTGGCGGCGAAAAAGAGCGCTGGAATCGCCAGGCTCAGGTAGGCCGAGATGGCCACCGCGCTCCCTGAGTATTCGCTGAAGAGGTTCGGGACCAGGATTCCTGGAGTCGTCAGACCATGCACCGCGAAGATGGCGCACAGGGACATGAAGCCGAGGCAGAGGAAGAGGACCCGGTAGAGGCCGATCTGAACAGTTGCGAGTGCCAGGGCGCCGGCGATCAGAGCCGCGACGATCGATACCGCCGACACTATGTAGAAATGCTGGTTGGGCACCACCAGCAAGCCTCCCCCACCCATCGCCGCAAGGGGCACGAATGTAGCGGGGACGAGCAGGCTCAGGCCAATCAACGCGTCTGGCCAGGCCCCGAGCCGTCGGGATCCTTGTCGGACCGACCTCGCCGCCGGCGAGCGCGCAACCACGGTGGCCTCCCCCCTTTCAGAACAGGCTTACCGACAGTGGTTACGGGACCACAAGTCGCGATCCTGCTTGGACCCATGCGGGCGCCAAGAGCGCTACTTGAACTCCCTACCAGCTAGGACAACGAGCGAGCCGGCGCTTGTGGTCGCTCGGGTGACGACGGCTTTTACATGCTGTCTGTGAATTCGAGGCAGCGGATGCCGGTTAGGTCGAGCCAGCCATCCTCTAAATGGCTCGCATCCGGTTGTTCTTCGGGTTGTGCTCGACCTCCGCGAGGCCCAAAGCCTCCATCAGCGGCGGCACGTACATGCCGAACCTTCCCCGCAAGCCTTTCTTGAGGCCGTACCACCCACCCACGGGATTCTTGGGCGATCGACCCCAGGCTTCAACGGTGCCGTCAGCTGCCGGTTTCTGCTCATCGGCGCTGCCCAGAGGCATCCAGTCGCCGTGCTTCTTGAGCATCGCGTGCAGATCGTCCAGGCAGCGAAGGTCGTATCTCAGCTCCGTCTTTCCAACGACGCAGACCAACGCCGGCGGATCCAACGATTCGTCCTTGTACATCTGGTACTCGGACGAGCCGCTCGGCGTGGTCAGCTGCCACGGTGATTGCTTGGTGCCGGATCCTTTCACCTTTGCCATTGTCCAATCTCCTTCATAAGAAGTTGATGCGGGTCAGACGCCAGGCCCTTCCCGGAGGGTACAGCGGGCTGGCGGTCACGAGCTCGACATCCAGGGTGTAGTCGCCCAGCACCACGTGCTCGCTGCCTTCACGGGTGCCCGGCGCGATCGGCTGGTCGACCACAAGGGCCGGCGCGTCGAGCCTCTGCCGAACGATCATTCCGGGCCACTCGACAAGGTCGACGTCCACGGTCGAAAGCAAGTCTGACTGTCCGCCCCAGGGTGTGGCGTAGGTTGCGACCGCCTGGTTCTTGGCCATGATCCGGCGGATGTGCAGGGTCGACCGCATCGACGCGATGAGACTTTCCGCGGCTGCGAACGCGCGAGCGAGCGTAGGGAGGCCCATGACGCAGCCGAACAGGGTCACACTCTGACCGTCGATTGACGCATCAGCTGCAAACAGAAAGTTGGCGCCTTCCGCCAGGCCTGATCCGGTCTTGATGCCGATGATCCCGCTCTGGCCCAGCACGCCGTCCACGTTGTAAACCCGCCCGGCAACTGGAAGATCCGCCTGGGCCATCCCCACGATCTGGGCGAACACGTCCGACTTCATCGCCTCCATGCCAAGCTTCATCAGGTCGCTGGGCGTGCTCACGGTCTTTGGTGACGCCCCGCTGGTGTCGGTGAAGGTGGTCTGCGCCATGTGAAGCTCAGCCGCACGCTTGTTCATAGCGGCGACGAAGGTGTCGATCGAACCGGCGTCCCAGAGTGCGAGCGTCTGCGCAAAGTTGTTTGCGGACGGGATGAGCAGGCCCTCCAGGAGCTGGAACTCGGTGAGCTGCTCACCGGTTTGCACCGCCACCACCGACTCCTTGTTCGCCTCATCGGCCAGGTAGGACTGCACGTCTGTGTCGGTCATCGTGATGGTCGGTCCCGTTTCGTCTTTCTTGAGTGGCTTGTCGGTGAGGACCACCAACGCGGTCATGACCTTGGTGACGCTTGCCGCCGACACCGGCAGCTCATTGCCCGAGCTGGCGATGAGGCCGAGGCCAGCCGCACCCACCGCCCCCGAACCGTCGCTCGGCCACGGGATCCGGGGGACCGTGCCCTGAACCGTGTCCTGGGCGTGAAGCGCGCTTGTCGCCGCCACCGCTGGTATCGGCCTCAAGTAATTCACGACGCCCACCGCGCCGACCACCGCGACGAGCAACAGGGCTACTTTCCACTTCATATTTCCAACATCATGAAGAGTCTCGTGAGATCAGCGGTGCCCTAGTAGACTTCGGAGCTTGAATCTGGAAGCGATCGGACCTCTGGTCGCCGCATCGCTCTTCGGACTCGTGTCGGGCTTCAACGACGGCGGCAACTTGATGGGATCGTTCACGTCGGGCCGCGTCATCAGCCCGCGCGCTGCGTCCCTGCTTCTGCTGGTCAGCATCGCCGGCCCTCTGGTCTTGGGCACTGCGGTGGCCCAAACAGTCGGCACCAACGTGATCGACCTCCGAGCGCAGGGACCTCTCGGCTATGTGTTGATCACCCTGTCCCCGCTGTGTGTGGTGCTTGTGTCGTTATGGTTCGGGATTCCGACGAGCATGACGCTCGCCCTGGTCGGCGCGATGCTCGGATGGGCGCTCATTGACGGCGGCCGCAGCGCCATCCATTGGGCCGGCGTGGCCCGGGTCCTCATCGGAATGCCGATCTCGGTGCTCGGCGGCGGCCTGCTGGCTCTGTTCGTGTATGGGTCCATCCGGCGTGTGTTCGGAACCCGCCCGCACGCGTCGCTGCTTAGGCTTTCCAGGCTTCAGTTCCTGACCGCCGCGGCCCAGGCCTTTGCATACGGCGGCAACGACATGGAGAAGACCGTCGGGCTCATCGCCGTCGGCATGTCGTTTCCGACCGCGGGCCATGCCGTCGCGTTTGCCAGCGCCGCGCCTATCATTGGCGCATTCGCCTGCTTTTACGTCGGTGCAATCACGGGAGGCTCGCGAGTCGCTGGGCGCGTCGGGCTCGGCGTCCTCAAGGTCCGCCCGACGCAAGCTCTCTCACAGCAGCTCGCCTCAGCAAGCGTCGTCGGAGCTCTGGCCATCGCCGGAGCGCCGGTTAGCATGACGCAGACCATCGATGGCGGACTGGTTGGTGTCGGCGCCGCCCTGCGCGCCTCATCGGTTAGGTGGGGAATCGTCAGGGAGATGCTCGGGAGTTGGGTGCTCACCCTGCCGATGGCCCTCGTCGTGGCTGCCGCGCTTCACTTTGCCGTGCGCGCGTTGGGAATTGCGCAATGAGCTTCGGCCGCACATTCAAAGCGCTGACGAAGTCGAACGATCGGCGGTTTGTCTCGCTGCTGAGCACGCAGGCCGAGCTAACGGTGAGGGCGCTACAAGTCCTGGAGAAGTTCGGTCCGGAGGCGGCCGATAACACCGAGCTGGTGGGTCAGCTGAAGGAGATCGAGCGCGAAGGTGACGCGGCCAGGAGGATCCTGATCGATGAGCTGCTGCATACATATGCAACCCCATTCGATCGCGAGGACCTGTTCGGTCTTTCGCGGGCGATCGACGACATCCTGGACGCCGCGAATGAAACTGCCGTCGAGCTCGCGATGTACAGGATCGGCCCGCCCGCAGGACTCAGCGAGATGGCGAAGGTCCTGACCGAAGGTGCCAGGCACATCAGCGCTGCGGTCGGAGAGCTGCTCGACCACCCCGCAGTGGCCGCAGATCATGCCGTTCGAGCCAAGCGCTCGGAGAACCGGATCGACGGCCTCTACCACCAGGCTGTCGGCCGGCTATTCGACAGCGAGGCGGAGATGAGCCAGATCCTGAAGTCGAGGGAGATCTACCGCCACCTGAAGAACTCAGCCGACCGCATCGACCGAGCAGCGGACGAGATTTCGGTCATCGTCATCAAGCGCAGCTGAGCCGTTCCAGGTGCGGAACAAACGCGGCGGGTGCCCAGGTTTTCATTAAGTGAAATGAAGAATCTGGACGGCATCCACCACATCTCGTCAATCACAGCGGACGCACCGGGGAACGTCGCCTTCTACGCCGGCGTGCTGGGCCTCCGTCTGGTCAAGAAGACCGTCAACCAGGACGACCCGACTGTCTACCACCTGTTCTATGCGGACGAGAACGCCAGCGCCGGGGCGGACATGACGTTCTTCGAGTACCCCGGAGTGCCACGAGGAAGGGCGGGGGCCGGGATGATCCACCTCATCGCCTTTCGGGTCGGTAGCGAAAGAGCGCTCGACTTCTGGTCGGAGCGCCTCGCGGGCCACGGAACCGACACCGAGCGCGCCGACGGCCGCATTCGCTTTGCAGACCCGGAAGGGCTGGGCCTCGAGCTCATCGTCGACGACGTCACCGATGCGCCGCTGATCGCGGAGCACCCAGAGATTCTGGCCGAGAACGCTCTGCAGGGATTCGCCGGCGTTCGCGCCTACTCGAGCGCACCGGAGCGCAGCCAATCACTCCTGGAGGACACACTCGGGTTCCGGAGCACGGACCCAGGCGAGTTCGAGTCTCGCGGCGAGAAGCGCGGCTCCTTTTATAGGTATGACCCGGCGCCGGCCGAACGAGGCACGAGTGGCGCTGGAACTGTTCACCATGTCGCATGGTCGTCGACTCTCGAGGACCATGCCGCGTGGCGGGAAAAGGTGGTGGCGTCCGGCGCGCGACCGACACCGATCATCGACAGGTACTACTTCAAGTCGATTTACTTTCGAGAACCGAGTGGCGTCCTGTTCGAGATAGCGACCCTCGGTCCTGGCTTCACGACCGACGAGCCTCTCGAGCACCTGGGCGAGCGAATCTCACTGCCACCGCCATTCGAGCACCTGCGCGCCCAGGTGGAGCGGACGCTGACGCCCTTGCCCAATCCACGCGCGGCCTCGGAAGCGCCGACCAAGGCGTAGCGGCTGCGCACAGCTCAGGCGGTGATGGCCCTCGCCTACCGAGTGGCACAGCGAATCAAGCAGTAGTAGTTAAAGTTTCTCGCCATGCTCCGAATGGTTGAGGCCGCGCTTGGCGTCGTCATCCTTGGCGTGGCCTTTTACGACGTTTTCCAGTCGGTGGTCCTGCCGCGGCCCTCGATTGGCAAGCTTCGCATCGCGCCCTGGCTCCTGCGCCCGCTTTGGGCGACCTGGCGATGGTTGGGCACCCGCGACTCGCGCATCGAACGTCGCGAGAACTGGCTGGGCACGTTCGGCCCCGTTGGTCTGCTGGCGCTGCTCGCGTTCTGGGCCCTCTCGAGCATCCTCGGCTTTGCGTTGATCATCGATGCCATCCCAGATCAAATCCAGCCGCCGCCCCAGGATTTCTGGACATCGTTGTACTTCTCCGCATCGACCCTGCTGCCGCTGAGCTACGGGGAGATCCTGCCCATTGGCGCCCTCGCCCGCCTGGTGATCATCGCTGAGAGTGCGACAGGTGTGGCCTTGATCGCCCTCGTCATCAGCCTGCTCTTCTCTTTGTACGGTTCGTTCCAGCGCCGAGAAGAGCTGGTCGTCACGCTCGATGCCTTGGCAGGAGCGCCGCCGGCGGGCTTGCAAATTCTCGAGACGGTCGCCAGCCACCGCATGCCCGATGAGCTACGCGCCACCTTCGACGACTGGCGGCGATGGTCCGCCGCCGTGCTCGAGAGCCACCTCGCCTACCCCATCCTTGTGTACTTCAGGTCGAGCCACGACAACGAGGCGTGGTTGAACTCGTTCGGCGCGGTGATGGATGCAGCGACGCTCGTCCTCAGCACCGTGGTCAGCGAGGATGCGACTGAAGGCCACGCGCGCCTGATGTTCAAGGTCGGCAATCACCTGGTAGAAGACCTCGCGTGGTATTTCCGGTTCAAGAACGCGGGCGTTCCGATCGTCGAGCGCCAGGAATTCGACGACGCTCGCGAGCGGCTCCTCACCGCCGGCTATAAATGTCGCGAGGCCGACATCGCGTGGAAGGAGTTTGCCTCCCTGCGGTCGATGTATGCCTCGACCATCAACCAGCTGGCCGGCCGCCTGGCGATCCTCCCGGCAAAGTGGATCGGCGATCGGTCTTACGTTCCTCATGTTGAGCGAGGCGCGGCTCGCCGCCGGGTCTCAAAGCGAACCCGCTGACGGTCAGCTGATCAGCGCGAGCTGTCGAGCGTTACCACGTTCCCGCCTTACGGAATGCCGGCGGGCGGCCGTCGGGGTCGTAGACGATTCGATAGAACGGGTCGGCCCACAACCTCGTAATTCGCGACGGCTTGATCCGTGGATGTGGCCTCACCCGACCAGCAGGGCGCTCACCCCGACCACCACCCGAGTGCCAGCGTTCAAGCGCGTCCGCGGTGGCATGAAACGTCTCCACCGCCCGGGCTGGATCGAGCAGGTCTCGATCGTCACCTTCGGCACGGCCGAGATGCTCTCGCCAGAGCTGTAAGCGCAGGTCGCGGGCGTACGTGCGCGCGCCATCACCCAGGCCCGCCGGATCGACCGGCTCCCTCGAATCGCGCACCTCGTCCAGCACTGCGCATGCGATCTCGGAGTCATGGCTCCACGATCTGCGGTTGAAGTTATCCGACCCGACCGACGTCCAGACGTCGTCGATCACGCAGACCTTGGCGTGCACGTAAACCGGCACTCCAAGCACGTCCTCAACATCGAAGATCGCGACGCGGTCCCCGCCGGCTTCGAGCAGAGCCTGAACCGCCTGTTCCCTCCCAATCTGGTTCGGCGGGAGCGTCACCGCGCCAGCCTGATCGAAGTATCTGGGGACCACTGCTATCAGGTGCAGCTGAGGGTTGGAGATCAGGGCATCGACGAACGGCCTCATCACGTCTTTCGACCAGAGGAATTGATCTTCTATATAGATGAGCCGGCGGGCGCGGCGCAGCGCTTTCAGGTACGCGCGCGCGATGCTGCGCTCGCCGTGAGGGGCAAACGGATAACCGAGTGGACGGCTGCCGTACGTGCGCAGCACCTGGACGGAATGGGTCCCGCGCGCCGGCGGGTCTGAAGCCATCGGCGGCAGCGTGCTCGCCTTGCGGTCCGACCGACCAAGAACGTCATGGAGTACCCCGACTGGATCTCGACTGAGCGGGCTTGGATCCGCCCACCTCTCGCGAAACGTGAAGTCCAGGTCTCCGACGGCCGGGCCCTGGATCGCCACCTGGACGTCATGCCAGGGTGGGGTCCTTCCGTAGAGCGGCGCCATCGTTTGGCTCTGCGAGTCTCCGAGATGTTGGGCATCGTCGCGGCGGCTGTGACAGAGGTCGATTCCGCCGACAAAGGCGACGTCGCCTGCAGTCCCTGCCGCACGGCGGATGACGACGAGCTTCTGGTGGTGGGAACCTCCGAGACGAACGCGCTGGTCGAGAAGGATCTCGCCTCCGGCCACATTCACCACCTTGCCCAGGTGGCGGTTCTCTTTGGCGCTGAATCCAAGCCGATCCGAGTGTGATCGCCAGAGCAATGCCTTCACGCTTACTCCACGACGCGCCGCGGCGGACAGGACCGCTCCGACCTCCGTCTCCGGGCCGTCACCAAGACGCTGGTCGGGATCGCTTCGCCAGTCGGTGAAAACAATCTGGTCGCCGGCGCCCAGCTCACCGATCTCCTTCAACAAGCGGCGGAAGTACGTCGCTCCGTGGACCAGGGTCTCGACCGAGTTGCCGGTGGTCCAGGCCGCACCGGACGCATGACGCCTGTCAAGCTCAGTGAACTCGTTGCCCCGTTCAGGGGCGGTGAGAAACCAGCTCTCCAGGGCACCGCCGGCTGGCTCCTCCTGTCGCATCGCGAAACAGATTAAGCGCACCCCCACGGTGAACGTATGTACGGGAACCCGGGGTGTTATGGCGATTGTTCCGCTTCCAGGGCCAAGGTCTAGTGGTGCCAAGGTCGGTGAGATTGTCCCCTTCAACCGTTCTCATTACGATGCTCTGGCGGTCGCCAGGGCTTCTTAACGTCTTTTAGGAGGTCAGCAGTGGGTGCAGCGGAAAGCCAGAGGCCTGAGATGGCAAAGATTCAAGGCGGTGCCGGGGCCGTCAAACGTGCGGCGGCGAACCCCCAGCTCGAGCTGCTCGAGCGCCTTGGCTACGTGGTCAGGGGCGTGCTTTACGTGGTCATGGGCTTTCTCGCCTTTCGGATCGCGACCGCACAACCGGGCGGCAAGGCCACCGACCTTTCGGGCAGCCTCCTCTGGCTGATCGGCAACCCATTTGGAAAGCTGGTGCTGATTGTGACTATCGTCGGTTTGGCCGCTTACTCGCTATGGGGCTTCATCCGGGCGATCTTCGATCCTCTGCACCGCGGCCGGGACACCAAGGGGATCGCCGCAAGAATCGGCTTTCTCACGAGCGCCTTCTCCTATGCGGCGATCGCCTTTTTCGCTCTCCAGATTCTCGCCGGTCAAGGCTCCGCCTCAAACGACAGCACGCAGAAAGCGGTGAGCGCTCTCCTGACGAATCCTGCCGGCGGCGTCATCACGATCTTGCTGGGCGTCGCCGCGCTCGCAATCGGCGCGGGGCAGTTCATCGAGGCCTATCGGGCCACCTTCAAGAACGACCTGAAGGCGGGCGAGATGGGCAAGTCCGAGAGAGACATCGCGGTCGGGCTCGGGCGCTTCGGGATGGCCGCGAGAGGCGTCACCTTTCTGGTGATCGGATTTTTCCTCGTCCAGGCTGGAATCCATCATGCCCCTGACAAGGCCACCGGCTTCGGCGGAGCCTTCCTGTTCCTCCTGAGCCAGCCATACGGCCATCTGCTGGTCGGAATCATCGCGCTGGGATTTGTGGCGCTCGGCCTCCACTCCTTCGCCTGTGCAAGGTGGGTGAAGCTGCTTGGCAGCAGCGCCGGTTGAGCGCAATCGTCGCCGCGCTCCCGATGCATAGAGAGAGGACTTCGCCTTTTAGGTGGCCCCTTCTAGTGGTCGGCCTACTGCTGCTCGCAATCTTCGCCGGCCTGACTCTCTATGCGGTCGGCCACCAGTACATGCCGTTTGACATTTCCGTCGAGCGCTCGATACAGGCAGTGTCCTGGGGGCCGCTCGTCACCGTGTTCAATTGGTTCGACTGGTTGGAAGGCACCCGACAGCTTTATGCCGGTATCGCCGCCATCGCCGTCGTGGCCGTGATCAGCTGGAGGAGGGCGCCACTGATCGCTGTTGGGGCGCTTGCCGGACCCATCTACTCGATCATCCAGGGGATCATTCAGCGGCCCCGGCCATCCGCGGACCTGGTCCAGGTGATCCGCCACACCGGCAGCTTCAGCTTTCCCAGCGGGCACGTCGTCTTCTTCAGCTGGGTTCTCGTACTGCTCGTCGTCTGCCTCGCTTTCGGCCGCCTTCCCCGCGCCTTGCTGTCAATTGCGTGGTTAGCAGCGGCTTTGGTGCTTCTTGTGGATTGCATTGGCAGGATCTACCTCGGCGAGCATTGGCCCAGCGACGTGATTGCGGGGCTGGCCCTCGGGTTGGGCTGGACGTCGCTCGTGCTGTCCGTCAGGCTGCTCTCCAATCCAGCGCTGGAGCGAAAGAGGTGAACGCATGGCTGTAAGGTCGACCCTCAGCCAGTCGCTGCAGAGGGCAGCCCTGCCTCGGGACAGGTTCTCGAACCGCGAGCTCTCGCGGTTGGATTTCGACAGCCGCGTGCTCACGATGGCCGAGGACCTGGCGCGACCGCTGGCAGAGAGGATCCGGTTCCTGGCGATCGTCAGCGACAGCCTCGATGACTTCTTCCAGGTGCGAGTCGCCGGGCTCCACGAGCAGCTCATGGCGCCGTTAAGACTGACCTCCCCGGACGGAATGACCCCGGAAGAGCAGCTCGAGGGGATTGGGGCGCGGGCGCGCGACCTGATTGAGCGCCAGTCGGCCACGTTCAACGAGGAGATCGTGCCCGAGCTCGCAGAGGCCGGCGCCACGATAGTCAAGGCTGACGATCTGTCCAAGGGAGACCGGAACCTCCTCGCAGAAGTGTTCAAGGAGCGGATATTTCCGGTGCTTACGCCCCTTGCCGTCGACCCGGCACACCCTTTCCCCTACGTCTCCAACCTGTCGCTCAACCTTGCGGTCATGGTCCGCGACCCCGAGCGACAGCAGCCGCGATTCGCACGGGTCAAGGTGCCGGCGCTGCTGCCGCGCTTCATGGCCCTGCCCGACGGCAAACGATTCGTGCCCCTCGAGCAGGTGATCGCCCTTCATCTTCCTGTCTTGTTCCCCGGAATGGAGATCGTGAGCAATCACTTCTTTAGAGTCACACGGGACGCCGATCTCGACGTGGATGACGACGAGGCCGAGGACCTGATGGCGGCGGTGCAGGCAGAGCTCATGCGCAAGCGCCGGAAAGGCCGCGCGGTCCGTCTCGAGGTGGGACCCGACATGTCACCCGACGTGCTCGCTCTGCTGCTGCGGGAGCTGGAGCTCGGCCAGCAGGACGTGTACACAGTGAGCGGGATGCTCGACATGACCGGCCTGCTTTCCATCCATGTGCCGGGCAGCAACCAGCTGCCTGCCAGGATGTGGATGCCGGCGACTCAGCCAAGACTTCGACCTCTCAGCGGCGACTCGGTTGATTTCTTCGAGGTGATTCGAGACCGAGACCTTCTCGTCCATCACCCGTACGACTCGTTCGTGACCTCGGTTGAGTCGTTCGTCGAGCAGGCTGCCCGCGACAAGGACGTGCTCGCGATCAAGGTTTCGATGTACAGGACCTCCGGCCCAGAGAGCCCATTGGCGCGCGCGCTCAAAAACGCGGCCCAGGCCGGCAAGCAGGTGGTTGCGGTCGTGGAACTCAAAGCGCGCGGTGACGAGCAGGCCAACATCGTGTGGGCCAAGGCGCTGGAAGAGGCGGGCGTCCATGTGGTCTACGGCCTCGTCGGCCTGAAGACGCACGCCAAGCTGATGCTCGTGGTGCGGCAGGAGGGCGAAGGCGTCCGCCGCTACGCGCACATCGGAACTGGCAACTACAACGCGGCGACTGCCGGCACATTCGAAGATGTCGCCTTGTTCACGGCAGACCCGGATGTGACTGCCGACATTGCCGAGCTCTTCAACTACCTCACCGGCTACAGCCGCCAGAGCAAGTATCGAAGGCTCCTGGTTGCGCCAACGACGCTGCGATCGGGTTTGGTGAGGATGATCCAGAAGGAGGCTCTGAAGCCGAAGGGGCGAATCGTGATCAAGGTGAATAACCTGGTCGACCCGGAGGTGATTGACGCCCTTTATCGGGCTTCGCAGTCTGGCGTTCGCATCGACCTCATCGTACGCGGCATCTGCTGCCTCAAGCCGGGTGTGCCCGGGCTGTCGGACGGAATCACAGTGCGCTCCCTGGTCGGCCACTACCTCGAACACTCACGAATCTTTCGCTTTGGGAATGAAGCCTCCCCTGAGATTCTCTTCGGCTCATCCGATCTGATGCCGCGCAACCTCGACCGGCGAGTGGAGGCGGTCGTCCCGGTGGACGACCCGGATCTCAAGAAGGAGATTGTTCAGTTCCTGGAGCTCGAGCTGAGCGACGACACGCTCGCATGGGAGCTTGCCGGGGACGGGACCTGGAGCAAGGTTGCGACCGCCAAGGGGCTCAACACACAGGCGCTTATGCAGCGCGCCACCCTCGGCCTGGTTGAGGACGATCGAGAGGAGGCGGTATGAGCACGACCAAACGATCCGCAAAGAGCAGCGCCAAGGGCACGACAAGCCTGTTGATCTTGAGCTCCAAAGCAGGCTCGATGACACCCCAGATCGAGGCTAAGCTCCGCAAAGCCTTCGCGGGCAGCCTCATCGTCGAATTCGATCCCAAGATGGACGTCGAGAAGCTGGTCTCCCCAAAAGCCACGATCATCGTTGCCGGCGGCGACGGCACCATCGGCTGGGCGGTGCGTAAGCTGGCCGACACCAAGCATCCAATTGGCATTCTTTCGATGGGCACCTTCAACAACTTCGCCAAGTCGCTTCATCTCCCGATGACCGTGGACGCGGCTATCAGGGTGATCAAGACTGGGCGGCCGCATCCGTTAACCCTCGGCCGGGTGAACGGAAAGATCTTCCTGGAGGCCGCCGCGATCGGACTCTTCGGCGAGTTCATCACCGCGGGCGAATCAGCCAAGGATCGAGCCTTCGGAGCTTTCGCCGAGGACTTGAAGCACATTGCCGAGGCAAAGCCCTTCACTTATGAGCTGACCGGCGACATACGAGGCAGCGGCACGGCGATGTCCCTCGTCTTTACCAACACAACGTCGATCGGGGCCCAGATGCCGGTGAGCGACAAGACGCCGCAGGACCCATACCTGGAGTTGTCCGTGCATGCGGGCGCCACTCGCACCGACATCGCGAAGCGTGTGCTCGCCCGCGTCGTGCTTTCCAAACACAAAGAAGGAGGCCTTGGCCAGGTGTTCAAGTTCCGCAAGATCGAGGTGACGACCAAGCCCAAGGTGCGGATCTACGCGGACAACGCGCAGATCGGGCGCACGCCCGCTACCATCACTGCCGAGCTGAGTGCAGTGCAAGTGATCCTCAGCCGATGAGCGCGCAACCCAAGGACGCGTCGGCGCCGCTGGCCGAACCAAAACAGGCTGCGGCGGAGGTTATCGCCGGGCGACCCGGGCCGACGGCCAGACGCTGGCTCGGCCCCACCACTCTTGTGGTTTTCATCCTGTTCGCGATCGACACCTTCCTCGTCGTCCAGAACGACGTGCTTCCATTCGATGTCCCAATCGCCAGGTTCATCCAGAGCTTCAACTGGGGGCCCATCGTCTATCCGATGGAGCTCATCAACGCGAGCGCGGGCATCTGGCAGGTACTGCTCGGTCTCGTTGCGGTGGTTGCACTCTTCATCTTCGAACGCCGCGCCGGCTGGCTGATGTTGATCGGCAGCATCTCCAGCCTGCTCGACAACCTCATCAAGCTCGTGATCTCACGGCAGCGGCCACCAGCAGACCTCGTCCACGTTCTGTCGCCGACGACAGGCTTCAGCTACCCAAGTGGACACGCGGTCTTTTTCACCTGGATGGCCTTCATGATCGCAGTCGCCATCGCTCCGAAGATCAGGCCCGCATTCCGGCCCGTCCTCTGGATCTTCGCCATGATCGTGATCGTGCTCACATGCATCGCCAGGGTGTGGGCCGGCGCCCACTGGCCTAGCGATGTGTTGGGTGGGGTGCTGCTCGGTGTCGGCTGGTCTGCGTTCGTGCTGTGGCTTCCGGAACGCTGGCTTCCGTCCCCAAGCTTCCGATGGTTTCGTGGGCGAACCAGGGCAACGACATAATCAGGATCCCGACGCTCGTGATCGCGATCGCGGCCGCGGCCGCGGTGGGGGTCATCGCGGCGATCGTCGTCATGCATCCCTACCTCGCTGTGGACGCGACCGTCGAGCGCGATGTCCAGTCGACCAACCTTGGCCCGCTGACGCTGACGTTCCCCTTCCTGAGCTGGCTCGGCGGGCCAGGGGGAGTCCCCATGCAGGTAGCCGTCGCCATCCTCGTGCTCTTGTTCAATCGTCGCGCCTGGCTCCTTGCGTTTGCCGCACTTGTCGGCGGCCTGTGGTACCTCATCGTCGTGAACCTGGTGAACAGGCCGCGACCGACAGTGGGCCAGATCCTCCGCGTAACCGAGCACCCCGGCTCCACAAGCTTTCCGAGCGGGCACCTCATCTTCATCACGATCAGTGCCGGCATATTGATGTTGTGCCTCGGCTATCGATACCTCCCGCGCTGGGCAAGGCCGATCGGTTGGGCAGTCGTGGCTGTGCTCGTTTTAGCGACAGGGCTCGACCGGATCTATGTGGGAGCCCACTGGCCGAGCGACGTTCTCGCAGGCCTGCTCATCGCGATCGCCTGGCTGAGCCTGGTCGTGTCGCTGCGGCGGGTCTCAGACCGTGCTTTCGGGACTACGGACGACGACGACCGGCCGCCTAGGAGTAACGCGCCCGGCGACCTCGTTTCTTGAAGACCCAGGCGCCAAAGGTCCCGATGCCGATGCCCGCCACACCGCCGACCGCGGCATCGCTTGGGAAGTGCACCCCAAGATGTACTCTCGACGCTCCGACCGCCGCAGCCAGCCCGTAAAGGAGCGGCGCCGCCTTCGGATAGTAAAAAGCCAGGGCCGTCGCACCGGCAAACGACGAGGCTGTGTGGCCTGACGGAAACGATTGATCGGCGGGCCTGACGCCCACGACACGCGCCTCTCGGTTGACGAACGGGCGCACGCGGCGAAATAGCGGTTTAATGCGCGTCTGGACGACGTAGGTTGCCGCCAGCGATGAGAACGCTACCGCCAGGCCGGCGCGCCGGCCTTTGCTGCCTCCGAGAATGCCCAGCGCGACCCCTCCCGCCACCCAACCAATGCCCTCCCCCAAGTCGGACAGCACGCTGACATAGCGGTCGCTCGTCGTCGTGTGCGGCAAGCCGTTGATAAGTTGGTACAGCCGCCGGTCCAGCCCGCCCGGCGCGGGCGGCGCGACCACCACCTTGACGTCGCCGGACTCGACGTGGACTGCCACCGGGCCGGCCCCCACGACCGGCGCCGACTGTGGCATGTCCTTCGGCTTCTTGTCCTGGGTGTTGGCCGCCGTTGGCTCGCCGGGTTTGGGCCCTGAAGCCGGCTTGGCGGAGCGAGGCTTATCAGCCGTCATCGCGGGCTAGTCCGCCTGGGGTAGTGAGCCTGGTCCCTTACGTCGCGCGCGCCCGGCCACCATTCGGAGCTGCAAGATGCGGGCCGCGCCAAACGCGACAACGATGACCGCCCCCAGGATCAGGGCGAAGAGCAGGGCGATCGCGACCGGGAGATTCCCCTCGAACATCAGGAACTTGATCTGGACGCTCTGCTGGTTCTGGAGGATGAAGACCAGGATCACCACCAGGGCAACCAGGCCGATGACGATGGCCGTCCAGGCGCCGCTCAGGCGGGTGCGACGCTCTCCAGGGAGCGGCTCATCCGCCGGCTTGTCAGCTTCCGGAGCCGGTTCTTCCGTGGGTGTCTCTGCGATATCCATCCCTGTATATCAAATAACGGGCCCCTAGGGCTGAACCACACGTGATCGGTACCATTGCGCTCCATGAAACCCGATCGCGCGGCGTGGGCTCGTGTCGGCTACCAGGGTGAGCCTGGCGCTTACTCCGAGGAGGCGGCGCTGGCCATCCTCCCCAAGGCCGTGACGGTTGGCTACCCCACCTTCTCGCGCGCCTTCGATGCGGTGGCGGCCCGCGAGGTCGACGCCGCCGTCCTCCCCGTCGAGAACTCGCTCGGAGGCATCGTGCAGGAGGTCAACGACCTTCTCTGGGAGCGCGCGGGCCTGCGGATCAGCGGCGAGGTCGTCCACCCCGTCCGCCACTGCCTGCTCGGCCGGGGCGAACCGGTCGTGAGGGCCCTCTCGCATCCCCAGGCACTTCTCCAGTGCCGCCACTTCCTCGAAGCCCGGAACATCCAGGCCGTGACCTACCACGACACCGCCGGTGCGGCGAGAGCCGTCGCCGAAGGTATGGTCGTCGGCAGCGCTGCGATCGCGAGCGCCGCGGCCGCGCGCCGGTACGGGCTGAAGATCCTGGCCGAAGGCATCCAGGACGACGACTCGAACCAGACCCGGTTCCTGATCATCGATAGGGGCCAGGCGGCGCGACCCGGTGCCGCCGGCTTGACCAAAGCTTCGCTGGCTTTCATTGGATCGCACAAGCCCGGCAGCCTGGTCGCCGCTCTCCAGTGCCTGTCGGAACGCGGCATCAACCTGACGCGCCTCGACTCTCGGCCGATGCCCGACCGGCCCTGGCAGTACCGGTTCTATGTCGATTTCGAGGTCAGCGACCCGGTCGCCGCGACCGCGGCCTTGGAGGCGCTCGCCAAAGAGACGACCGAGGTCAAGTTGTTCGGCACCTATCCCGCAGCGGGCGAATAGCCGAGACTGTGCGATTGTGCCGACGACTACCCACGTGAAACGCAAACCCAACCTGTTCGATTCGAAGATCTTTCACGTCGAGAGAATCGAGCTCGATGGCGTCGAGGAGAGCTTTCTGCGCGGTGGTCGAAACCTGTTTCCCCTGCTGCCCAAGGCACTGGCGGGAATCTCACAGATCGGCGTCATCGGTTGGGGCTCGCAGGGCCCCGCGCAAGCCCAGAACCTGAAGGAATCACTTGCCGGCACTAACGTGCGCGTCGCGGTCGGCCTTCGCCAGGGGTCGGAGTCCATGGCCGAAGCCCGGGCCGCCGGCTTCTCTGAGAAGGACGGGACTTTAGGGGAGATGTTCGACGTCATCCGCAAGTCAGACCTCGCGATCTTGCTCATCTCCGATGCCGCCCAGGCCCAGCTTTATAAGAAGGTGTTCGAGGCCCTCCGACCCGGGGCGACGCTCGGCCTATCGCACGGTTTTCTTCTCGGTTACCTCGAGACGACAGGCGAGAAGTTCCCTTCCAATATCAACGTCATCGCAGTCTGCCCGAAGGGAATGGGGCCATCGGTGCGCCGGCTGTACGAACAAGGACGCGAGGTGAACGGCGCCGGCATCAACACGAGCTTCGCCGTCGAGCAGGACCTCGATGGACGCGCCACCGACATCGCACTTGCGTGGTCGGTTGCGCTGGGTGCGCCCTACACGTTCAAGACAACTTTGAAATCGGAGGTCGTCTCCGACCTGTTCGGCGAGCGGAGCATCCTGCTTGGCGCCGTCCATGGCATCGTCGAGGCGCTTTATCAGCGCTACCTCGAAGAGGGTGAGGAACCAGAGGACGCTTTCAATCGGGCATGCGAGTCATTGACAGGGCCCATACGCGAGACCATCTCGCGACATGGCCTGGTCGCGCTCGACGAGCACCTCGACGCTGTGGGTCGGCGCGACTTCCGGCGTTCATACGACGCCACCTATTCGTCGTTCAAGAGCGTGATGGCGGAGATCTACGACGAGGTGATTTCGGGCAACGAGATCAAGAGCGTGGTCATGGCGGCCAATCGCTTTGGCGAGTACCCGATGTCGACCATCGACAAGTCGCCCATGTGGACAGCCGGGGCTCATGTGCGAAGCCGCCGCGCTCAGAACAAAACCGGCATCGACGGGTTCACGGCTGGAACTTTCGCCGGGGCGATGATGGCCCAGGTCGACATCCTGATCGAGCACGGCCACCCGTACTCGGAGATTGCCAACGAGTCGATCATCGAAGCGGTGGACTCGCTGCTCCCCTACATGCATGCTCGTGGCGTGGCTTACATGGTCGATAACTGCTCGACCACCGCGCGCCTGGGATCGCGCAAGTGGGGCCCGCGCTTCCAGGCCATGCTCGAGCAGGTTGCGTTTCCCACGATGACGGAGCGCGACGCCACGCCGGAGGAGCTGCCCGACGGCTTCCTGACCCACCCGGTGCACGAAGTCCTTCACAGGCTGAGCGAGATGCGACCTCCCGTCGATATAGCCGTGAAGTGATAAGAGGGAACCCAGATGGTTCCCTCTGCGCGCAAAGCGGCGTTGAGGATGGGCCTTACTGAATGCATCGAGCGTGCGGCTTCGCCGCAGGCTCTGCTCTCTTTCCGGTTATTGGATTGGATTATTTACGGACTGGAACTCCATGCCACGATTGAGACGCGAAAAAACAAAGTCATGGCCGGGGGACCCGGCCACCCCTGCGGCGCTAGATCTCTAGAGATATGTCTCCGTCGTCAGGTTGTTCAGTCTTGGGTTGAGCCCGATCACCTGGTCCGCGTCGATCGGCACGTCGACGACGATCGAGTGGCCCGACCCCTTGTAGCAGGCTTCCAGGATCTCGTCCAGGTTGCCCAGGTCGGCCCGCAAGCGGAACCCGTCCCAACCATGCGCCTTGGCCGCCGCCACGAAGTCGATCGGAGCCAGCTTGCCGTGATATCGACCCTTGTCGACATCAGGGATCACGACCTCGAGACCCTTGTCGACGATCGCGTACGTGCCGTTGTTGACGATGAACAGGTTCATGCCGATGTTGGCAGCCTCTGCCAGCGCGCCGCCGAACAAACGCCAGCAGCCATCCCCCGAAAACACGAAGGTGTGCAGACTCGGATCCGCGGCCTTAGCGCCCACGCCGAGCCCGAATGCTCCACCCATCGCGGAGCCGTCGTGGACCGTATGGAAAGGCATCGACTGGTGTGGCCTCTGGGTCACGTACTGCCGGTCCTTGTAGGCGGTGCAAACGTCGTCGAACCCGATGCTGTGCGGCCGCCAGGACCTGTACAGCTCCCCGTAAAACTCGACAGCGTCGACGCAGCCCTTCCGGACCTCCCGCGAGATGGTCCGGGTATTCAAGTCTTTTGGGACGTCCACCCGGGGGCGATGACCGACCTTGCCCTTGAGCCGGGGCAGCACCTCCTGGAGCGTCTTTTCGATATCGCCTCGCACGACCCTGTAGTCGCCTTTGACGCGATGCCTGAAGTCGCCGTCCTGGTGGCCGTATGGCTCGTTCCACGCGGTGAAGTGCCACACGTGGCCGGCGGGGATCGGGCTGAGGTTCAGCGAGTATTCGCCGGAGTCGAAACCGAGGCTGATCACGATGTCGTTCTCGTTCACGCTGCGCCACAGCTTCATGGCCTCGTCGTTGCCGCCAAACGAGATGTATCCATAGCCGTAGGGGTTGTCCCGCGACACGGCGTTGGCGCCGTTCACGGACCAGACAGTTGGCGCCTGGAGGAGGTCTGACAGCTCGGTGGTCAGCTCGGTGATGCCCGGGCATCGCGAGGCTTCCGCGCCGACGTAGATGATCACGCGCCGTCCGTTGACGAGGCCAGGCAGCTCGTGGACGAAACGATCGGCGTCGACCTGGTCGAAGGTGCGCGCCCGCTCGGCCTTTGGCACGTCGACCTGCACCTTCTGCGAAAGGATGTCCGGGTGGAATGCGATCGCCACCGGCTTCGACTCGGCGAGGATCGCCTGCGCCTGCTCGAGCTGCGCCTGCAGCTTGGAGATGTCGTCGACGACGATGCAGGCGTCTCCCAGCTCCGCCCGAAGCTGGGGAATCACGTTCATTCCATGCTCGGAAACGTCCTGGAGCGGCGAAAGGCCGATCGACAGCGTCGAGTTGAGGGCAATGACATAAACGGCGGGGATGTTGTGCAACTTGGCGTCGGTGATGCCGCTCGAGCCGAGCTTGGTGGCCGCCCCGGTGGTGGTCAGGCAGCCGGCGACCTTGCCCGAAGCGAGGTAGTACCCAAGGGGAACGAAACCCGCCACGTACTCCCCCATCGTCTGCATCCGCGGCTTGCCGTCACCGATCTGGTCGAGGCTGAGCAGCGGCTCGAGATGCTTGGCGACGTGGATGAGGCCGCCGCCGTTCACGCCGGAGAAGAAGGTGATGCCCCATTTCCTGAGCGTGTCGATCAGCGCGAAGTTGCCACTGGTTCGCTCCAGGGCGATGTCGGTGCGGCGGGTGGTGGCGGTGCTCACGGTTTTCTCCTTGTTCTCTTGACTCATCAAACCTGCTGGCGGGCGCGGCGAGTGGCATCTGCGCTGCCCGCCTTCTTTGGAAGCCGGTTGGCTGCGCTCACGACAGCCCTGAGCGAAGCGGTGAGGATGTTGGAGTGGAGCCCCACCCCCCAAACGGCGGCGCCATTCTCGCCGGCGGCTTCGATGTATGCGACGGCCGAGGCGTCCGAGCCGGCGCCCACGGCGTGCTCGACGTAGTCGACCACCCGTAGCTTTATCCCACACTCGCGAGCCAGCGCATCGGTGAGGGCTGCGATCGGTCCGTTCCCGGTGCCGACGATCGTGCGCTCCTCCCCGCCGGCTCGGATCACCGCCTGCAGCTTCGTGCCGTCCGATCCGGTGCCTGCGTGGTCACTGGTGTCGGTCTCGATCAGCTCGAGCGGGGCCTTGGGTACCAGATACGTGATCTCGAAGGCGCGCCAGATCTCCTCGGGGGTGATCTCCTTGCCGGTGGTGTCGGTGATCCCCTGGATCACCTTCATGAACTCGATCTGCAGGCGGCGTGGGAGCTCCAGGTGATAGTCGTTCTTGAGGATATAGGCGACCCCGCCCTTCCCTGACTGGCTGTTGACGCGGATGATCGCCTCGTACGTGCGGCCGACGTCATGGGGGTCGATCGGCAGGTACGGCACCTCCCAGACCTCATTCTTGGATGCGGCCAGCGCCTCCATCCCCTTCTTGATGGCGTCCTGGTGCGAGCCGGAGAAGGCCGTATAGACGAGGTCGCCCGCGTACGGATGTCGCGGATGGATAGGCAGCCGATTGCACGCCTCGACCGTGCGACGCAGCTCATCGATGTTCGAGATGTCGAGCTCAGGCTCCACGCCCTGGCTGAACAGGTTAAGCGCCAGCGTGATCAGATCGACGTTACCCGTGCGCTCGCCGTTGCCGAATAGCGTCCCTTCGACCCGCTCCGCCCCAGCCATCAGCGCAAGCTCGGTGGCCGCGACGGCGGACCCGCGATCGTTGTGCGGATGCACGCTCAAGATGAAACCGTCACGCGACTTGATGTTTCGGTGGCACCACTCGATCTGGTCCGCATAAATGTTGGGAGTGCTCATCTCGACGGTCGCCGGCAGGTTGAGGATCATCTTGCGGTCGGGCGTGGGCGACCAGACGTCGATCACCGCTTCCGAGATCTCCTTGGCAAAGTCCAGCTCGGTGCCGGTGAAGCTCTCAGGCGAGTACTCGAACACGAACTCGGTCGACCGCTGGTCCGAGGCCAAACGCTTGATCAGCTCAGCGCCCCGGACTGCGATCCCGACAATGCCCTCTCGATCGAGGCCGAATACCACCCGGCGCTGCAGTGCGGACGTCGAGTTGTAGAGGTGCACGATGGCCCGGCGCGCGCCGGCGACACTTTCGAAAGTGCGCTCGATCAGCTCGTCCCTGGACTGCGTCAGCACCTGGATGGTCACGTCGTCGGGGATCAGGTTCTCCTCGATGAGCAGGCGTACGAAATCGAAGTCGGGCTGCGATGACGACGGGAATCCGACCTCGATCTCCTTGAAGCCCATCTTGATCAGCACGTCGAAGAGTCGCCGCTTCCGGTGGACGTCCATCGGGTCGATGAGCGCCTGGTTGCCGTCCCGCAGATCGACGCTGCACCACGCCGGGGCGACGCTGATCGCGGTCTCCGGCCACCGCCGGTCGGGCAGGTCGACACGCGGGAAAGGCCGGTATTTTCGTATTGGCATTCGCTTCATCGTTATTGGGGTTCCTCTGGCTATCGTTTGATCTGGGAGAAATGAAAGACCTCCTGGGTCGACTAGACGCAGGAGGTCTTGCGAGCACCCGCCGGGGGCGCTCGCCTACGTAAGGAGCAGCTGGCCGGATCGTGGATCCGAGCTCATCGTCCGCTTATGGTGCCTGGAGTGGCTACCTTTTGTCCAGTCGCTCACTCACAAGAGGCGGGCACGCCTTCAGTCGGCGAGCACCATGCAGGTCGTCGTCTTGATGACCCCGGCGACCGCCTGGACGCCCGCCAGGATGTCTCGAAGCTCGGCCAGGTCCCGGGCGTCGATCGTCGCCACGACGTCGTAGTCGCCTGTAATCGCGTCCGCCGCGTTAACGCCAGGAACGCCCCTGATCGTCATCGTCACGTCCAGCGACTGTCCGTGCAAAGCGTTGATGAACATGTACGCCTTCATTGCACTCTCCCGGTTATTAAAGCAGCGTCCGGTGAGTCAGAAATCCCGACGGCCCAAGAAGTGATTGGCAACCTGGGGGCGGCTCAGCTCGTAAACGGCGATCCGGTGGCCGGCCGGTGTGGTGAAGGAGCAGCAGGGACCCATCGGGATCTCCAGCGTCTGCGCCTTCTTCCAGCCACGCGATTTCAGGTCCGCGAGCGCCGAGTCCAGCTTGTCGACTCGGTAGATCAGAATCGGTCTATCGCCGTCGAGGTGGTCGGTCAGCAGGATGTGCGGCGGGCCGTCGGTCAAGCGGACCATCGCTACACGCGCCCCCATGCCCTCGACCGCGAAGCCGATCTCGCCTCCAAGCACGCCAGTGAAGTACTCGAGGTCTTTGGCGACGTCGGGGCTCGGAATGTACAGGTAGTCGAGCTGGATGAACGGCGGTGGGCCGTCAGCCTTTAACGAAGGTTTCTTGTCAGGGCCTTGTCGCGGCATCGCCAGCTTCGTGGGGAGGGGAATCTTTCGCAACGCCCTTCTCTTCGTCCCATCGCACTCCATAGATCTTCGCCAGGTCGGCCGGGAGCATCACGTCCGGGTCGGCGCCCTTCAGAAGACCGCCTTGCTGGAGCGCTCGGACCAGCAGGCCCGAGCAGATCCGGTGCTTCCGGCGCATCAGCCTCAGGGGTACGCCGGTGAGCAGGAAGATCATCGCCCCGAAGGCGGCGATATAACCGAATCCCTGCCCAACCTGGGCGTTCGAGTAGTCAACCGCCCGCTTACGTCCTTCAGCCGAGAGCTCAGAACCCAGCCTGACGAGGTGGTAGGTGTCCTGGGTGTAGCGGGATATTGGGTTGCGCCTGACGCCTGTGGTCTCCGCCTCGACCAACGCGCCGCCCTCGTCAACGATCAGCGCGCAGTGGCTCCAATGGGCGTAGACCGCATCAAGTCCCCCGAACCGGAACTTCTGTGCAAGCGTGATGAGCCACGCCATCGGGTTGTGCCGGTGGGCGAGGATGAAGTCACCCGGATCGAATTTTGAAGCGGTCTCGCCTGGACCGTACCGCTCGGCATGGGCCACCTCTTCACCCTAGGACATGTGGCCCCGCAGAGAAGGGGGTGAAGGTGGGCGCCCGGAGTTCGGGCGCCCACATGTAAATCAGACTTACCGAACTCCGGCAGCGGCGCGTACCTCGTTCAAGTGGCCGCTCTTAACGTCGTAGACAAAGCCGCGGATGTTCTTCTTGTTGGGGATGAAGGGGCTCGCTTCGATGCGGGCCATCGACTGCTTGACGTCGTCCTCCGCGTTGGGGAAGGCCTCCAGCGCGAAGGCGGGCCGGATGCCGACCTCGTGTTCGATCTTCGCCTTCAGGTCATCGTCCTTGAACGTGACCATGCCGCAGTCTGTGTGGTGGATCAGGATGATCTCGGTCGTGCCGAGGAGACGCTGCGAGATGGTCAGCGATCGGATCGCGTCGTCGGTCGCCACGCCGCCGGCGTTTCGGATGACGTGCGCCTCGCCCTCGTGCAGGCCGAGAATCTTGTGCACGTCCAAGCGTGCGTCCATGCAGGCAAGCACCGCGACGCCCTTGGCCGGCGGCAGCGGCAGGTCGCCCTTGCTAAAGGACTTGACGTAACTCTCGTTGTTGCGAAGCAGCTCTTCAGTAACGCTCATCTACGCGAACCTCCAAGAAATCCGATGGCGGATGGGAATGCCGACAAGTGAGGAGAGGAACGAATATCCCGGGCACGGCCGGGAGAACGGGCGGAGTTAGATCAGCCCGTACAGATCGCTGATGAGCAGCGACCGAGATCCAAGGCGAGGCGACGAGTCAGAAGGATCCTCACTCCAGCCAACGATACCCGAACGCGGTACGCGGACGGCGTGGGTCACCGCCTGGCGAAAGGTGGTTGATAGAAATCGTTCACCCGTGTGGCGCGCCCATCGAGCGCCACCTCGCTGAACTGGTAGAGGATCGCAGCAGTCGGGGCGTAGACGGGACCCCAAGGGAGCTCGAGACAAAAGGCGCGCGACGTACCCCGCTTCGCACTTCCCACCGCCCGACGCAGATCAGACAGCTTCAGCAGGAAGAGCTCGGCCACCTCGCCCGCGGACGGCCGCAGCTCGGTGGCTGCGGATCTGCTCCACATCACCACAGGCGTGATCGTGAAGCCGGACCGGGTGTCGAAGTCGTCGAGCAATCCGATGACCGCGTCGCTTTGGGCAAATAGGCCGAGCTCCTCGCTCAGCTCTCGAATCGCGCCGGCATCGGGGCTTTCGCCGCCGTGCACCTTTCCCCCTGGCAGCGCGAACTGACCAGGATGGCTGGCCAAACCCGCGGCCCTGAGGAAGAGCGGGATGCGCGCTTCGCCATCGCCGTCTTCGAGCACCACGACGGCCACCGCCGCCGGCACAAGCGGCTTCTGCGCGGCGACGCGCTCGAACCGGCCCAGCTTGGACGCCATCACATCGCGCAGGTCGCTCAGCTGCGAGAAAGCCCTCTGGGGTGGACCGACTTCTCGGGGGGGGCCCAGAACACGACCATGACGAGCTCCTCTTCGATGTCGTGAAAGAAATGCGCCGCCAACGCAGGCACGAATAGAAGCGTGCCCGCTTGGACCGGGTGGTCTTCGTCGCCGACCCGAAGCTTGGCGCGACCGCTCACCGCGTAGTAGACCTCGTCTTCGTTGTGTGGGCTCTGGTCATCGGCCCCGCCAGCCGGCAAAAGGTAGAGCCCGACACTGAGCAGATCGCTGCGCAATACCTCGCCCGCGTACCCATCGGCTGCGCGAGCTTGCGCGACCGCGTCAGTCAACTCTGCGGCCTGAAAAGAATCGCCCATCGTCTCAGCGCTTCGGCTTGGCCAGGACCGTGGGGTTCTTCGGGGGGCTGATGTGGCCGTCCACGTATCCGGCCGCGATCATGTTGAAGAACTGGAAAACCGATTCCTCCATCTCGGAGATCGGCCCTGGCTTGAATCCTCTCGATGCGGCCGAACGCTGAACGGACTCGCAGGCCGCCCAGTCCTGGCGATTGGTAACGTCCCAAAACTCGCCTGCATACGATCCATCGAAACTTTTGCCTTTAGCAACAGCGCGAGGAAACAGCGTTCGACACTCGACCAGCGTGCGCGTCGGGGAGATGGGTTCGAGGCGATGGCTCAGCACATAATCCGGATGCGGGCTGATCAGCAGATTGGGGAACAGCGCGAGGTAATAGACGCGATTTTGCTGCTCGGCCGACAATCCCAGCAGCTTTGGCGCGCCGCCCTGTCCCGTGAGCGACATTGTTTCGGCGCCTTCAATCAACTCCATCCATCCCCCGATCCACATGCCTGTCGCATCGATGTTGAGCCCGCTTGTCGGCGGGCTGACCCGGCAGAGCTCAGGGTGGATCTCCGAGCAGTGGTAGCACTCCTGGTAGTTCTCGTGGAGGATCTTCCAGTTGGCTTCGACCACGTAATCCATCCGTGCGACCTCGACCATGTCGCGCGGCGCCCAGGCCTCGATGATCCCGGCCAGGTTCCCGAGATGCTCCTTCAACGGACGAGCGTCGCCCGACACGTTGACGAAAGCCCAACCCTGCCACTCGTCGACGCGGACCGAACTCAATCGGTGCTCCGCAACCTGGAATCCCGGCCGCAATCCCAGCTGCGGCGCGGATTTGAGCGATCCATCCTGCTTGTAAGTCCAACCGTGGTACGGGCACTGGATCAACGGTCCCTCCGCCGACGCGCCGACTGGCAACAGCTCGTGGCCTCGATGCCTGCAGATGTTGAAGAACCCCCGCAACGTGCCGGTGTCATCGCGCGTGAGCAAGACCGACTCGCTGCCGACCTTGACGGCGCGTCGAGTACCGGGACGCATGAGGCCTTCGGTGCGGCCGAGGCACACCCACGAAGGCTCGAAGAACTCCCGCATCTCCCACCCGAAAAGCTCCGGAGACGTGTATGCGTCTCCAGGCAGCGTGTAGCTCTGCCTGAACTCCGCGAGTGACCCCTTGAGCAGGTGCAGATCGATGGGCGCAGATTTCGCGCTCATGACCTCACCGCGTCCGCGGCGCAGGCGTTGACCAAGTGACCTCCGTTGGAAATGGAAGGGCGATGGGATCCGTCGCGAGGCGGCTGCGGCCCTGCTCGTCGAAACGGTCGAGGCCGAGATCGTCGACGTCGGCTACTTCGGTACGACCCTCGAGCGCGAGATCGGCCGAGATCTTCGCGACCGCAGGACCCCACATCATTCCGTGGCCGCCGGCGGAGGCAATCGTCACCCCCTCGATCCGGTCGCCGTCCCGAGTCAAAGCCGGTCCGAGGATAGGTTGGTGGTCAGGCGTGTAGTCGATGGTCGCCGCCCAGGCCTTGCGCAACCCCAAGCCTGCGGTGACGGGCAGATAGCGCTCGAGCCTCGACCGCATCTTGCCCATGTACTCCCAGTCGATCTCGCGCGAAGGCCCTGACGGCTCACCCGGGTTGCTCATACCGAAGAGCAGGCCGCCCTCCTCCAGCCGCCAGTACAGGCCTGCGCCAAGGTCGAAGCCCATCGCTTGCCGCGCGACCTCGAAAGCCGGATGGGGCTCGGTCACAGCGACCTGATGGCGCACGGCGCCCGCGGGAATCTCCACGCCGGCAGCGTTTCCCACCTCGCGCAGCGTCGGTCCGCCGGTCAGGATCGCGCGCGAGGTCTCGATGAGGCCGGCAGAGGTCAGGACGCCCGTCAGCTTGCGGCCGCCGGCGGCCCTCTCGGTTCGCAGCCCGACAAACGTCGTGTTCTCACGGAGCTCGACGCCGGCCTGCTGCATGGCCAGCGAATACGCCAGGACATTTCTTGGCGGATCGATGCACCCGTCTATGGCGAGGTAGCTCGCCCCCACGAAGCTGCCGCGCGCCAGCTCGGGATTGAGCTCCATCGCGGCGTCCGGCTCGAGCCAGCGGGCATCGACCCCGGCCGCCTTCTGCATCGCTACTCGTTCGCGGCCGACCCGGGCCTCCTCGGCGGTCTCGGCGAAGATCAGATAGCCAAGCTCACGAAACCCTGAGTCGGTGCCGAGCCGAGCTTGCTGACCTCGATAGAAGTCGATGCTCCAGCGACCGAGCGCCACGGTGGTCGGGGTTCCACCCTGCGCACGGACCATGCCCGCGGCCCGGCTGCTGGCGCCCATCCCCGATCGGTCTCGCTCCACGACCACCACCCGTTCCGCGCCCTGCGTGGCGGCAAAATACGACCCCCAGCCCCCAACTGTGCCTGCTCCGACCACGACGAGGTCGGCGCGGTAGCTTGCCACCGCGCCATTATCGTCGGCCGCGGACGCCCTTTAACCTTTGCGGGATGCCAGACAGGAGGCCCCGCGGCGCGCTTTACGGAATCGTGGCCGCGGTCTTCGTCTCCGGCACCGGAATCGGGTCGCTGCTGCCGATCCTCCCACTGTTCCTGCGAGAGCGTGGCGCGTCCTACTCCTTTGTCGGGCTCATCGTCGGCGCCGCGCTCGCTGCGCAGGCGATCGGCCAGTGGCCGGCGGGTTGGCTGGCGGAGAGGATCGGTCGCAAGGAGATGATGGTCGTCGGCCTGCTGGTCGCCGCCGCCGCCTCGCTGATGTTCCTCCTCCCGATCCCGATCGAATGGCTGGTAGCGGTGCGCTTCCTGCAAGGGCTCGGGTTCGCGGCAGCGGCGCCGGCCGAGGTCGCCGCGGTCGCAGATGTCGTGCCGCCCGACGAGCTCGGCCGCGCGTACGGATGGGTGTCGGCCGCCCGGCAATCCGGAATCATCGTCGGCCCTGCGATTGGCGGCTTGCTTGCGGTGTTCGGCCGGTGGACCGTGTTCGCGGTCACGGGAGGTGCGCTGGCGGCGGCGGCGCTGGTGGCGGCGCTGACCCTTCCCCGCTCCGTGCGCCGGCCGCGCGCGGATGTGAGCATTGCTCGGGTCTTCAAAGGGTCCACACGCGTAGGCGTCGCGCTCAGGGCCGTCGTCACCCTGACCATCGGGTTCGGCCTGCTGATCGGGATCTACGACGTGATCTGGAGCCTGTACATGCGCCAGATCGGCGCCAGTGACTTCGTCATCGGACTGTCTTTCAGCTTGTTCGCGCTGCCTCTTGTCGCAGCCACGCCCTTCGCCGGCTGGGCATCCGACCGGTGGGACAGGCGCTGGCTCGCGTTCACCTCGGTCGCCCTCGGCTCGCTGATGGCGGTGATCTATCCGTTCGTCAACATCATCCCGGCCGTCATGGGGGTCGGAGTCGTCGAGGCCGCCTTGTGGGCGTTCACCGAGCCCGCCATGAACTCGTTCTTGATGGAGGCTGTTCGCGACCGGCGAGGCGAGGCGCAGGGGATTGTCGGCACAGCGCAGAGCGGCTCGATGGCGATCGGTTCACTGATCGGTGGATCGCTCTTCGCGCTCGGGCTGGGAGTCCCGTTCTTCGTCGCAGCCGCTGTCGGCTTCGGGTTCGCGCTTGCCGCTCTCCCAGGCCTGCGAGCTGCCGGCCGGCGCGGGCCGATCATTCAGGAGCCAGCTTGATCGGGTAGTGTCCCCGGCCGGGCCTTAAGCTTTTCTCGATGGCCATCGCTCGCGCGAGCTTCGGGCGCACAAATCATCAGAGCAGCCGCGTGATCTTTGGCGCCGCCGCGTTGTCGTCGGTGAGCCAGGCGGTGGCCGACCGCACGCTCGATGTGCTGATGGCGCACGGAATCAATCACATCGACGTGGCCGCGTCGTACGGCGATGCGGAGCTCCGCGTCAAACCCTGGTTGCGTAACGCGCGAGACTCGTTCTTTCTCGCCACCAAGACTGGGGAGCGGAAGGCAGCGGACGCGCGGGCGGAGCTGCACCGGTCGCTCGACCGGTTGGGGGTCGACCATGTCGACCTCTGGCAGCTGCACAACCTGGCCGATCCCATCGAGTGGGATACGGCCCTCAGCCCGGGCGGGGCGATCGAGGCCGCCGTCGAGGCGCGCGAGGAGGGCCTCGTCAGGTGGATCGGAGTCACCGGCCACGGCGCGCAGATCGCCGCGAACCATCGCCGAAGCATCGCGCGCTTCGACTTCGATTCCGTGCTTCTGCCCTACAACTTCGTGACCATGCAGTCGCCGTATTACGCGGAGAACTTCGAGGCGCTCGTCGCCGCTTGCGCGGAGCGCGGAACGGCGGTACAGACGATCAAGTCGATAGCGCTGCGGCCCTGGGCCGGACGGACGCATACACGAACTACCTGGTACCAGCCGCTGGAGGACCAGGGCGACATCGACCTGGCGGTCTGGTGGGTGCTGGCAAGGCCCGGCGTCTTCTTGAACACCGTCGGTGATGTCGACCTCTTGCCGCGAGTGCTCGACGCGGCAGAGCGATTCGAAAAGAGGCCCGACGACGCGGAAATGAATTCCCTTGTTGTGAGGTCGAAGACCGAGCCTCTCTTCGTCTAGGTCTTCCCCGCTTGCCGGGGAGGTGGCCCCGAAGGGGCCGGAGGGGGTGAGCTAGCGCCCGCGGCTTACCACCGCGTTACCACCACTTTCTTTCTCGTGAAGAACTCGATGCCGTCCGTGCCGTGCACGTGGAGGTCGCCGTAGAACGAGCCCTTCCAACCGCTGAATGGAAAAAAGGCAAATGGCTGAGCGATCGGCACGTTGATGCCGGTCATCCCCGCCTCGACGCGCTCCCTGAACTCCCTGGCCGCCTTCCCCGATTGCGTAAAGATCGTGGCCATGTTGCCAAGGGCCATGCGGTTGGCCTGACCGATCGCTTCGTCCAGCGTGGCCGCGCGAGCGATCGACAGCACCGGGCCAAAGATCTCCTCCCGCCCTACCGCCATGTCCGAGGTCACGTTGTCGAGGATCGTGGGGCCAAGGAAAAAGCCCTGCCTCGATATCTGGCCTCGGCCATCGACGAGCAGCTCGGCCCCTTCGGCCACGCCCTTGTCCACCCAGCCGGCGACGCGATCGCGATGGTCGGCGCGGATCAGCGGGCCAACCTGCACACCTGGCTGGTCTCCAGGTCCGACCACCATCTTCGCGGCCGCCTCCGCGAGCGGTCCAAGCAGGCCTTCGGCCGCCCGGCCCACTGCCACCGCCACAGAGCCCGCAAGGCAGCGCTCCCCCGCGTTGCCGAAAGCCGAGTTCAGAATCGCGGGAACCGTGATCTCCGGGTCTGCGTCAGGCATGACGACGATGTGGTTCTTGGCCCCGCCAAGCGCCTGCACACGCTTGCCGTGCTCGGCGGCGGTCTTGTAGACGTGGCGCGCCACCGGCGCTGAGCCAACGAACGAGATCGCGTTGACGTCCGGGTGCACGAGAAGTGCGTTCACCGCCTCGCTGCCCCCGTGCACGACGTTGAGCACGCCCTCGGGGAAACCTGCCTCCACAAAGATCTCTGCCAGGCGAGTCGCACCGAGGGGAGTGCGTTCCGACGGCTTGAGGACGAAGGTGTTACCGGCCACGACGGCGAGCGGGAACATCCACAGCGGGATCATCACGGGGAAGTTGAAGGGCGGGATGCCCGCGCACACTCCGACCGGGTAGCGGTAGAGGTCCTGGTCGACTCCGACCGAGACGTCTCGCATGGTGCGGCCCTGGAGCAGCGTCGGCGCCCCACAGGCGAAGTCCACCACCTCGATGCCGCGGCGCACCTCTCCGCGCGACTCCTCGAGGGTTTTCCCGTGGTGCCGCGTGATGATGGAAGCCAGGTCCTCGAAGTGCTCCTCGAGCAGCGCCTTGTAACGGAACATCAGGCGCACCCGCTCCATGAGGGCCGTGCGCGACCAGCTCTGGTAAGCGGCGGCGGCCGCCTTTACAGCCTCGTCCACCTCTTTTGCGCCGGACATCGGCACCTGCCCGATCACCTCGCCCGTCGCTGGGTTGTAAATCGGAAGGGAACCTTCGACGTCAGGTCTGCGCCACTGCGACCCGATGAGATTGGAAATCATCCGAGTCAATCTTGAGCTAAGTGGGTTAGCGGAGGAGGACTCCCTGGTACGGCTGCCCGGCTATTGCGTTGAGAGCGCAGACCCAGCGAAAAACCTGCGCGCCGTTGCCGCGGCTCGAGTGGTCTTAACGCTGCCGGGCGACGTTTCCCGCGCTCAGTCGATATGCGCCACCGGTTTCCACGTCTGAGCCCCTTGGACCACGATCACTGCTGCGAGCACGAGAATGGCCCCGAGGATCTGGATCGGCGACATTCGATCTCCGAGCAGCACGACGGCCAGCCCAACCGTGACCACGGGCTCCCAGGTGCTCAGAAGGGCGGCGCGGGCGGCACCGACCCTGGGGAGCCCGGCCAGAAACAGCGAGATTGCCAGCATTGTCGGCACGACCGCCAGC
>Ga0208078_1000027_pt1 | contig 51936 bp, 50 predicted proteins | sample NGESurdeep072012_3_FD_184468 | JGI IMG/M metagenome (GOLD analysis project Ga0208078, IMG submission 184468) | Arctic peat soil microbial communities from Barrow, Alaska - NGEE Surface sample 53-2 deep-072012 (SPAdes) | ecosystem: Environmental > Terrestrial > Soil > Wetlands > Peat ...
GGCTGAACAACCGCCGCCCCTTTGTGCTCATGAAACACCTTTCTCTCCGGCCTCCATCTGAGGCCTACGAAGGTGCCCGTTGAACCGGGTCAGGTCCACCCTGAGCTTGTCGAAGGGTGCGCCACCTCTTGTGCTTCAGGACGAGGTGCGACGAGCTACGAGATAGCAGACGACGTTCACGTCGAGTACTACTGTGAATCGCGGAATTAGTCGTAATAACCCCCGTCCGCAGACTCAGCTGTGAGATCGTCCATAAACGCGCCGCGAGCTTCGTCCCGGCGACGCTTGTAGTCGAGTATGTCGCTGAGCTTTAGCCGTCGATGACGACCCGTGCGATCGCAAGGGATCTCGCCTTTGTCGATCAGTCGCGTCAGGTACTGCCGAGACACCCCGAGCAGGTCACCCGCCTCCGTCGTCGACAGACGACGCTGCAGAGGCGAAATGACGACTGCCGCGCCATGGCGCAGAATACGCGCCGCATCTCTGAGGGCGCGACACACGGACTCTGGAAGTTCGATGGGCGCCGTGTCGGGCCCGGACAAGCAGAAGAAAGTACTCGCGGGGACGCGTGATAGCACCGCGTCGAGCGCGTCGAGGGCATCGCTATCGGCCGCGACAGGTTGGATGACGTCCTGGCCCTGAATCTTCGTTGGCATGGTTCTCTCGTGGGGTGGCGCTGGAATCCGCAACGCGGTCAGGCGCGCCGTGTGCGGACCGCGAGTCGAAGAATCGACCCTCTCTCGCCTAAGCCGCGACTGGGGTCTTACGGCGCTTCGGCCCGGCTTTCTTGGCTGGACCCTTCGGTCGACCACCACGCTTGCCGTTTTCACGCGCCGCCTTGGCTTTCTCCGTCGATATTGCGGCGCCGCCACGGCGGCCTAGCATCCGCGCCGCCGCGGCCGCGCCAAGCGCTAGAGCCTCCAGATCCTCGACATGGTAACCCGTGTCCAACACATCCCACCATAGCGAGAATCCCGCCGGCATGAGTCGCACACTATGGAGGGCTTTGCGCGACGCTGACGTCGGCAACGCCTTCAAAGCGCCTCGCGGTACAGCGAATGCACCGCCCGTGCTCAGCTCGATCTCGTAGCGATCGCGGTCCGAATCGAACCGGACCGCCGTCGCGTGCGGTTCCATCGCGGCAGCTTTTCCCTTGTCGGCAAGCGCCTTGATCTGCGCGTCCGTCGTGCGAATCCGTGCCAACGTCTTCATTGTTGCATGCGCGCTCCCACTCGGCGAGGACCTCATCATAAACAGTGACGGCAACGATGAGCGCCTTCTTGATGTCAGGCGCTCGTACCGTGCCGCGCGCTTCGAGCGCTGCCACGAAACCGTCCACGAAAGCGATCAAGAGGACGCCATTGTCAAATTCGACGTGTGCGTGGACCGGATCGTGGTCCTTCGGGAAGACCTTGAACTCGAACCCCCGCGCCCGCACGGTCCCCACGAATCAATAATAAACCCAAGCGCCTGGGTTGTCAAGACCCTCGAGTCGTCCGAAGAACTTTGCCTGCCTCCCACCGGACAGCACGCTGCCGACTACGACGGCGTGAATACGTACGTGTGCTGCCCGTCGCGCAGCGTGAGCGTACGCGCGCCGGTGCCGAGCACGAAAGCGAACCCCTGATTGCCGGGATCGATCGTGATGAACGACGTCGTCCCGTCCTCGTTCTTGCGCGTAGCGACTCGGCTTGAGAAGGCCGCGAATCGAAACGTCACGCCGCCTGCGTCGCGGACGACCGTGATCGGTCCGAGGTCCGGATTCGTGTACGACGTGGCGAGTTGCGCTGCCGCATCGGATGCTGCGGGCACCACGATCTTCGCCCGCCGCATCGCGACCGACTCAAAGAGGATCTTGGCGTCTGTCGCGACATTCTCGGTGGCTTCCGGCTTGCCGTCGTAGAGCACCTCGAGGATGCGCCGCATGAACGGATCGCGGATCCCGACCCCTTGATCGGCGTTGGTGAGGAACACTGCGCCCACCTGAGCATCCGGGAAGGCGTACCAGTCGCTATGATAGCCGGGAAGGTCGCCGCCGTGGTGCACGATGGTAACACCGTACGTGGCATCGCTCATGAGACCCATGCCGTACCAGCCGGTCTCGCCGATCGCAACGGTCCGCTCGCGCCGCTGGAGGAGGTTCTTCTCCGACACCAGCCGCCGGCCGTTCGGGAGGACGCCCAGTGCGAGCTCGTTCTCGACGTAGCGCGTCATGTCGTGCACGGAGGACCAGGCCCCGCCCGCCGGACGGTACGGGGCGACCGCGTCGTCGATCGCGAGGCTGTCCGGTGCCGTCTTCCCGTCGATGTCGAGTCCGTACGGATCGGCGTGATCGCCGGCGCGCGCCTTCGCGGTGTCGAACGTCGTGCTCCGCATACCGAGCGGATCGAACACCAGCGTCTGCATCGCACGGTCGTATGCGGTACCCAAATCCAGGTTCGGGTACGCGACGTGTCCGCCGATGTAGCCCGCGGCGGTCGCCATCAGGTTGTTGTACTGAAACACCTCGCCGAATTTGCTGGTGGGCGCGGTTGCGGCAAGGAAATCGAACGTCTTCGTCACCGGCGTCTGCGGGGTCGTCGTGAAGATCCACTCAAGGTCCTTGCGCGGAAGACCGGTGCACGCGCACACGAGGTGCTTCACGAGCACGCTCTTGGTCGTCGCTGCATCGCCCAAGCGGAACGACGGAAAGACGTTGACCACCGGTTCGTCCCAACGGAGCTTCCCCTGATCGACGAGCTCCGCCAGGAGCAGCGTCGACATTCCTTTCGTGTTCGAGGCGACCATGAACAGCGTGTTCGCGTCGACGGGCTGCGCCGTCGACACATTTCGCACCCCGAAACCGCCTTCGAACACGACCTTACCGTGATCGATGAGCGCGATCGCGGTGCCCGGCACGTGGAATTGCTCCATGGACGTCGTGATGAACGACTTCAGTGCTGCGATACGCTCCGGCGTCAAGCGGTGCGCCGTGCGTCCGGCGAACGTTTCGCGCACGTATCCGCCCGGCCGGACGCTTTCGGCGATCAGGCCGACCTGCGCGCCGCGCTTCTCGAACGTCGCTGCGTTGCCCTCGAGCAAGAGTACCGTCCACGTCGTGCCCTTACGGAGCGCATATCCTTGCACGACCGCGTGTTCAGTCGGTGACGTTTCGTAGTTGACGACCGTGATCGCATCCCACCCTTCACGCGCGGGCAGGTCGTTCGCTCTCGAGACCGTCCGCTTGAACGATGGTTGGTACGCGAGCCAGGCGCGGGCGGCGGCGTCGCGCCCCGTTTCGGCGCCGGTGACGTCAACCACGGCGACGTGAACGTCCCCTTCCGGTGCCGTCAGCACGGTCATCTGCCCGCCGCCCGCGACCATCCACGATTTCGGCGCGGTGAACAGCGCGCCGGACGCCGTCTTCAACGGCGTATCGGCGGAAAGAACGGCCGCGGGCGGGTCCGCGGCGCGCACGGGCAGCGCGCCTGCAAGAAGTATTGCGACGGCCGCAAAGGCCGCCACGCGCCGAACGAACGGCCGAACGATCATCATCAAGGTCTCCTCGAGGCCGCGTTATTTCGGCCGGCGCCGATTTGTTTCAGCGTGCGACGCGTTTCGCGAAAAGGGGCGGCCGATCATGCGCTGGCAGCTAAACGCGCTGCACGATCTCAGGCCGCAGCTCCGCTCGCGTTCGAAAGCCGTCGACCGCCATGAACAGGTCCGCTTCCGCGAGCAGGCAGCGCAGCACGTGTACGATGCCCTCCACGCCGCCGAGCGCAAGTCCATAGGCGTACGGGCGTCCGATACCCACCGCAGCGGCGCCCATCGCCAATGCCTTGATGACATCGACCCCGGTACGCACGCCGGAATCGAAGAGCACGGGCGTCTTGCCGGCCGCTTCGATCACTGCGGGCAACATGTCGATCGCAGCGATGCCGCCGTTGGCTTGGCGCCCGCCGTGGTTGGAGCAAATAGATCCCGTCGACCCCGCCGTCAATGGCTCGCCGAACGTCCTCCGGATGACAGATCCCTTTCACGAGCAGCGGAAGTTTCGTGAGCGACCGCAGCCAGGGCAAGTCATCCCACGTGAGCGGATTGCCGAAGATTCCGGCCCACCGCATGACGGCTGCCATGAGATCGTCTTCCGGACGTTTCGACAGCATGGAACGGAAGCGGTCGTCTGAAAAATAGTTCGCAAGGCAATGGCCGCGCAACTGCGGGAAGTTCCCGGATTTCAGGTCGCGCGGACGCCACCCGGTCAGCCACGTATCGAGCGTGACGACGATCCCTTTGTACCCGGCAGCTTCGGCCCGCTGGACGAAGCTTTGCGCGAGCTCACGATCCGTCGGCGTATACAGTTGAAAAAAGCCCGGCGTTGCACCGAAGTGCGCGGCAACGTCTTCGAGCGTGCACTATTCGAACTCGACACGATCCACTGACGTGGTTGTATCGACTAACGCGTGACGCCCGTTTGATAGCAGAGGTCGCCTAGCCGGGTCGTCGGGTCGGGCGGCGGTGGATGATCCGCCGCTGCCCTGTCGTCCTTTTGCGGAACGCCGCACAGATAACGCATCTCGCGGATGAGGTCATCGGCGATGTGTGCCGAACCGTTGCGCATTCGCAGCGGCAGGCTATATCCCGGTATATCCTTGCTCAGCCCTTGCCCCACCACCGCCGCGCCGACGGACGCCAGCGCGATGCTCGTATTCACGCTCGTCCCGGTGCTCTTGCTCGAATAATGCCGTCCGACCAGCGCGACGACGGCGGCGAACGACAAGAGCGGCACGCTGGTCTGGCTCTTCCGCTCGACCCAAAGCGCTCCGTTCGAGCCGTGAAGCTGCGACACGATCGCGACCGCTTCAGGGTGCGCTATGTTGGCGGCGTCCCGGTTGCATGAGACGAGCTGCCCAAAGACGGAAAACGTCGTGGTGTCGGTCTGCCACAAAATCCAAAAATGCGACGCGTCGCCGACGTAGTAGGAGAGAATGACGCCGCCGATCGCATTCGGGTCCGTATCGCACTGCGTCGCCAATGAGTCCGGCGACCACGTCGCTTCGGGGATCGCCCATACTTTGGTGGCGTCGGGCTGGCCCGGAAGCGGCCGGAAAACCTTGTTGAACTCGCCCGCCATGGTGATGGCGATGACGGAGGCCGCTGAACGATCGCCACCCGGATCGACGAGCACGTAAAAGCCGCGGTTCGCCGTCGAAAGCGGCGGCGTTTTGGACTGCTGCGCGGCGCCGGGTGCGGTGATCGACGCAAATATCATGGCAGCCGCGCAGGCTGCGCCCCATGTGCGAGAACGAAACGTAAACCGAACCATCACTTCGATATGCTCCCTTTCCGATTTCACTCAGCCCTGCACGAACGACAGCGGGCGCTCCCGGCGCTGCAATAACCAGTCGGCGTGCTCGACAAGCGCTTCCTGCCCGAGGTCCCGCACCACCTCCCGGCAAGCCGCAGTGCCGTCGGGCATTCGCTTCAGCCGGCGACGCGCCGCGTCGAAGACGAGGAACATCCGCTCGTACCGTTTCGCGTTCGTAGAAAATCCACGTTTTTCGGCATAATGCGAAAGCAGCACGGCCAGCGCCGCGCCGAGCGTCACCGGTACCGTCGTCATATGTTTCCAGAACAGCGCGCTCTGCCAGAACGCCGGCGCCGTTCCGCCCATCGGCACGACCGGCGCCCAGCCGATGATGTGCTGAACCTGCGGGAACAGAAGTGCCGTGGCGATAGCGGAAAGGACAATCCCGACCCCGGCGGCACCCTTGGCAATCAACGCCAGGACGCGGTCGCGCCCGGCTTCGCGACGCGAAGCTTCGTAGTAGAAGCGCCACTGGCCCCGAAGCCAGGCGCGGCAGTCCGGATGTGCGAGCGCAGGCTCGTCGAGCGCGACGACGGGGTAGAGCAGGTCGATCGTGCGCAGGGCCATGCGGATCCATTGCAGCTCGCTCTGATGCATCCGAAGGTAACAGGCCTCGACTGATTTTGAGTGAACGCCCGCGCCGTACCAGGCCGCTCGAACGCGTAGCGCCTCGGCGATCGCGCGATAGTCCTGGTAGCGGTTCTCGTAATCGTTCCGCCGAGCGAAAAGAAAGAACGTGAAGGCTACCGCGAGCGCGATGATCTTGGCCGCTTCGCTTCCGGCCACGATCTGCGCGGCCGCTGCCAAGAATGCGAAAACGTAGAGAAGGTCGAGGAACAGCAGCGTGGTGCGCTGGAGGCGGTTAGCCCGCGCATCAGCGCGCTCCATGATCGCACGAGGACTCGCTTCGGTGGCGCTTCCAGCGGTCGCCGCGAGCATGTCGGCGTTGTAGAGGTCCAGGCGCTTTAGCGCGGCGTCAAAGTCCGCTTCCGCTCGTGCATCGCCGTGAAATCGGCGCGGGTGGAGATGCCGGACCTCGCCGGAGCGTATCTCCCCGCCGTGGTCCTTGCGCCTCGTCTGGATTTGATACACCGGGCCGATGTCCGGCAGCGAGGGAACGTCGATCGCCGCTTCGATGCGATCGGCCGAGCCGGTCGTGCGAAGCCGCACGACGTCGGCGGTGCCGCCGTCGCCAAGACCGGGCAGCCCATCCCAGAACGCAACCAAGATGTGGCTATAACGGGCGATGAAGTAGGCCGTGGCCATATAGCCGGCTTCCGGTGTCGTCGTCGATAGGATGCGTACGGCGGCGCACCGCTCCAGCGCAGCCCGGAATCGCGCGCGGCCCGCGTCATCGAAATCACGCTCGTATTGGGATGGCGGGAGCGGCAGGGCGGCAAGGACCGCGATTCCGCGGTCGAGTGCTTCCTCCGCGGCGAGGGTGTCGGCGCCGCTCGCCAGTGCGGACACGACCAGCAACGGCGTATGCGGCGAGGTCGTGGCGAGTCTGTCGAGCTCCTCACGGAATGCGGCGCGCAGCGCTGGTTCGTCCGCGGTGGCGATGTCACGATGTCCGGTGACGCCGACGACCAGCGGCAGCCGCGGCGCAAAGCGCCCCCCGAACTGCGCTTCGGCTGCAGCAGCGTTCGTCATAGCGCGCGAGGCGTCCGCCGGCTCTCGATGAAACGTTCGAGGTGTCCGATGACGCCGTTCAGCAGTCCTTTGTCGATAAACTCCTGACCTTCGTCACGGAGCAGCATCGCGTTGTTCAGGGTCGTCTCGAGCATCCACGACTTGACCTTGCGCTCGTCGAGGCTCATGATCGCTTCGAGTGCGCGCATCGCGGTATCTGCATCGCGGCCCAGCACCGCAATCTCGAGCACCGTTGCGAGTTGCCAATAATCGGTCGACTTCAGAGCGCCCAGCCGCCCCACCGCAAACGTCACCGTCGGCAGAACGCGCTGGAACTCACGTTTGGCTTCGGGCGTGCCTTTGAGAGCAAGCAGCGTCGCCAGGTTGATACCAGGATACCAGTCACGCGGGTCGTTGTCGAAACCGCGGCCGTAGAGCTCGATGGCGCGGTTGAGCGAGCCCGACGCGCGCAGCCGGTCTCCGGCGGCGATCGCCTCTACATACTGATCCTTGTATATTCGCGCGAGCAGCGACGACGTCTCGGGCGAGTCGCCCCGCTCCGCGATCGCCGCGTCCAGCAAGGCGATCGCGCGCGCGCGGTCGCCGGGTCCCTTGCGACGATTCAAGGCGAACGCGAGCTGTTCGTGCAGTGTCGGCACCGTCGTTCGGACCCACGCCGGCGCGCGTTCGGCGAGCGCGACCATCTCGTCCCACGCCTTGACGTCGCGATAGCTCAGCAGCACATCGAAGAGCAGCTCGGCATTGATCTTCGTGATGTCGCCTAGGTGCTCGCGCTCCACCGTGAGGATTTCCCGTCGCGCCTCCTCCAGCGCTTCGTCCGTCTCGCCCAGGTTGCGCGCGCTTTCCAGCCGCGCCCGGATCCGGTCGACATCGCGCGCGCGGTCGCGAAAGCTCTCCGTTACGCCATGCGGGAGCAATTGTTCGGGCAGCGTCGGGATGAGTTGGAAAAGCGGACTGTCCTTTGCTTCGATTTCCTCAAGCGCGTAGCGCAGACGTTTGACGAGCGCCTCAATCAGCGCTTGCGCCGCTTCGTCGTTCAATCGGCCCTCCCGCAACTGGTACGGGATGGCTCTGATCATCGAGACGTCGAACGGCAGCGGGTTGTCGCCGGCGCCGATGATGATCGTCGATCGTGGCCGGGCGGCGTGCCGCACACCTAGCTCGTAGAATACGTTGGGGTTGGAAAGCGTGACGTCGACGATCGCCACTTCCGCGAGCAGCAGCCGCTCGAACATCGCGAGGTGGATTACTCCGCCGCTGCGCTCCTCGTCGGCCCGTATGCATTCGACGTCATAGTGCGCAACTGCCGGTTTGATGGCGCGCTGGTAGATGTCGTCGAAATCGATTTCAAAACGCCGCGTCGGATCGGGTTTACGGCCAAAGGGCATCGCGACGAACACGAGCGGCGCCAGCACGGGCGTCTTCGGCGTGGGAACACCGGGCTGTTGGGCCTCAGGCGGGCACACGCGGAATACGTTCATGCCGCGGCAGGCTTGTCCTAGTTACCTCACCGGTGACACGGTACCGGGGATGACCGTACGGCGGGGCCGGCGTACGTCCAATTGACCGTAGTCGGTTTCGCGCGGCGCCAGGCGGCGTGTGGCACGGGTGCTCCCGCCAGCGTCGCCGCGATGTCGCGCAGCAAGCCGGGATCGGTGATCGCGTAACCGTGCCCATCCAAGCCGCGGCTCGCGACGCTCGCATCGACGACGTCGGTCCGCGCAAGAGGACGGTGCCACGACAGCAGCCGCCCCAGCCGCCGGTGCAGGTGGATCAGCGTCGATACCAACAGCGCCTTGTCGAATCTCGATGCATAGACCGTCACATGCCCGACCGGCACCGGATCGCGTGCGATAGCGCGCTGGTAATCCGCGAGGGTCATGTCGGGTGCCGCAAGTACCGCACGTTCAACAAGGCGGCCGGCGTTCGGATCAACCGGAACGACGTACATCGCCCGGACGGCGACGCGCGCTCCCATGCTGTGGGCAAAGATATCGACCTCGGTGCGCGGCAGCGCTTTGTGCAGGTCTGCAAGGAACGCCGCAAACGCTGGGGCGGATGCCCGGGCCGTACGAGCGTCCTGTTCGTAGCGCGACTTTTTCCCGCGCGAGCCCCAGTCGACATCGACGAGCAGGTCGCCCGGCTCGAACGCGGCGCGAATGCGGTACACGGCACGCAGCGCGAGCGGTATGCCCGTGGCGAAGCCCGGCACGAATAATACAACGCGCCGGACACCGCGCCCTGACGCCATCGCGTCAAATTGCGCGGTAGTGAGTGCCGTATGCGTAACGGCCGCAGGGCCGCGCGAGCACGGCGCGCCGCCGGCTTGCGCGACAACGGAGTATGCGGGCGCCGTTCCTGCGCGAACCTCGACGACTAGCACCGAGACGCCCGAGGCCCCTCCGCCGGCAGCGGCAGCGGGGTCGGCGGCGGCCGTATTCATGATAGCCCCGGCGGCGCACACGCAGGCCGCTCTCCGCATAACGCCCCGGAACCGGTTCAGAAGGAGCATTGACTGCTTCTTTCCTCAAAGTGCGGCAGCTGTGGCCCTACGGCAACGCGAGAGACGTAGGGAAACACGCGGCTTTGGGATACTCTTCAGCATGGCGCTTCCCGTCCATCGCCGAGCCTTCGACGCATTTCTGAGCCACGCGCATCAAGATCGCGAGTTCGTCGACGGCCTCTACCGTTGGCTCGGCGAGGTCGCGGGTTTCGAAATTTGGTACGACGCCAAGAAGTTACCTGCGGGGACCCCGATCGCGACGGGACTGCAAAGAGGCATCGAGCAGAGCCGCGGCATCCTGCTGGTCGCATCGCCCGAGGCGGTCAGCCGCGGGTGGGTGCAACACGAGGTCAACGTGGCGCTCGACGAGCACGCGCAATCATCGGATTTTCGCGTCATCGCGCTCCGGATGGCGGATGCCAACGTCGCCGAACTCGTCCGCGGGATCTCCTGGATCGATCTGAACGGATCCGCGTTTACGGGCGAGACCGGCGCCGCGATCATTCGCGCATTTCATCCCGGCGATCGCCGGCCGGACGTGCGCAACAGCCGGGACCTCTACGTGAGCGCCACGTGGCACCGTGATGAAGGTGCGAGCGCACGAGCGGTTTGCCGACACCTCGACCGCTGTGGATTCCGCTTGATCGGGGATGCGACGGACCAGCGCGGTTTTCGCGGCGACCGGATCGAGAGCATCGCGCACAGCTGCGGCGGCTTGGTCGCCGTCATCCCGTTTCGCGGGGACGAGCCGGCATCCCAAACCGAAGGTCCTTATCGCTATTTCCTGCGTGAGATCGAGATCGCTCGAAAGGCGAATCTCCCGGTCGTCGTCGCGGCCGATCCGCGGGTTCGAGCGCACGACGGCTCTCATGAAGAGTGGCTCGACATGAAAACCGCGGAAATCGATTGTCCGAGCCACGTTACATCAGCGCTCGAAGATCTTTGGGGGCTCTGGCGCACGCCGCCAAGACCGCACTTCGTTTTCCTCGCAACCGATCTCGACGCCTCGATCGCAGCCCGGAACAGTGACGTCCGTGAAATCATCGAACGCGTCACCGGCATGGAAACGCTCGTCGGAAACGAGATCCGCGAAGCTCCGCTGCAGGCTTCGATCCTTCGTGCGCTGCAGGAGGCGTTTCTCACGGTCGCGGACATCAGCGGACCGGACGACCGTTCGTTCAACATCGAGGTGTGCATCGAAGCCGGTATGGCCCGTGCGTCCGGCGGCGCGGTGGAGCTCTTGGTTCGGGGCGAAGCCCGCCGGCCGCCGTTCATGCTGCGCGACATGCAGGTGTATCCATATCGCACCGATGTTGAGCTCCTCGGCCGTATCTACCGGATCGTGCTCGGTTACCGCCGCCGCATCATCAACGCGGAGCTCCGCGAGCAATTCGCGTAGACCGTTGCGTACGCGATGACTGCCGATCAATTGGTCCAGACCGCTGCGAACGCGGCGTCCCAGATACGGGGTCCCGTCTTAGCCGGCGTGGGCAGCCTTGTGACACTGTTGATCGGTGGGGCATGGGTGCAGTATAGCGCCCGGAGACGTTGGGAGAATCGAGATTTCCTCGATCGGCTTCACGTCAGCTTGAACGTGTTCGTGTCCGGCGAACTCAAGATTCGCACGATCTTGGAGCGTGCACTCGCGGACGTCATCCCAAACGCGCATGCCCGCCGCAAGATCGAAGTGGCGGCGCGGCGCGCTACGCCCAGTGCGCCGATCCTCCGACTTCCGGACCAGGATCTCCAATTTGTCCTCAACTGCGTCCTGAACGTTGCCGCCGAACATCTAGGCGGTGCAGGTCTCATTCGGTTGGCGTGCGGCGAGCTCGTCACAGCGCGGCTCTACGCGCTGTTCATTACGTCGGAGCCCGTGGCGGAGCGTCGCCAGAGAAAGATCCGAGCTATCGTGATCGCAAGGGACACGCTGACGGACTTTCCCTATCCGGTCGACGCGCCGACATTTGAGCACCCTTGGCACGTCGACCGCTTGCAGACGCTGCGCCACGCCGCCGAACTGTATCGATCGAATCCGGAGCTATTCGCTCATTTGGAGGTCTGCACGTAATCGCCGGCGCAGCTCACGTCATCGCGGGCGACGGTCAGTAAGCCGATACCCGCCGAGGAGATCAGCGAGAATCCAGGCTGCTCCGGCAATCGCGAAGGTCTCGGCGGTTTCGCTCCAATTCATATGATTGTGGGGATCCGAAAGAAGCAACGGTACCCACACGAGTAGCCCAAAGAGCACGATCATCATTGTCAGTAGGCGAGTCGCGAGAAGTGCCGTTCGATTCGTAAGAAGAGCCACGGCCGCGAGTGCGAACGCAACAGTCGTCATTACCGCCCAAAACATCTGACTTGGCGGAAGCCACTTCGGAACAAGACTAGCGGTAGCGCCAAGATAAAATGCTTGTTCCAGCGCAAAAGAACCGGCACAGATCCCCAAGAGAATGCGGCCGATCCGATGAAGCGTTTCCGGTGCCCATGCCGACGACAAGCGCGCATAAACGATCGCCGCTCCGGTCACGAGCGAGAACTGCTCGAAGAAGTTGCCCCAGGAATTGTAGATCTGCGGTGTGGCGACGATTCGTGGAAGGCACAGTAAGGCGAAGGCAAGATAACCCGCGACAAGGACGACTGCGCCCGTTTTCGTGGTCCGGCGGAACTGCATCGCAGCGCCGCCGAAGATCAGGGCAGCCGCTGCGGCGTAGACAACGTAACGCAGGTGATGCCACTCGGTGTAGTCGTGCCAGGCCAGCGTGATGAGGCCAAAGGCCACAGCCGCCACTCCAAACACGTGACGGCCGAGGTTCGAACTCAGTGTTGATCCGGCATTCCCCATATGATTCATCGAAGGCACTACCGCTCGACGCGCTGCAGAATCTCGGGACGCAACTCGGCCCGGGTCCGAAAACCGTCGACCGCCATGAACAAGTCGGCTTCCGCTAACAGACAGCGGAGCACGTGCACGATGCCTTCTACGCCGCCGAGCGCGAGGCCGTAGGCGTACGGGCGCCCGATGCCCACTGCCGCGGCGCCCATCGCCAATGCCTTGATGGCGTCGACTCCAGTACGCACTCCGGAATCGAAGAGCACGGGCGTCTTGCCGGCTGCTTCGATGACGGCCGGCAACATGTCGATCGCGGCGACGCCGCCGTTGGCTTGGCGCCCGCCGTGGTTGGAGCAATAGATCCCGTCGACGCCGCCGTCGATGGCCCTCCGAACATCCTCGGGGTGACAGATCCCTTTCACGAGCAACGGAAGCTTCGTTAGCGATCGCAGCCACGGCAAATCGTCCCACGTGAGCGGATTGCCGAAGATTCCGGCCCATCGCATGGTAGCTGCCATAAGATCGTCTTCCGGACTTTTCGGAAGCATTGCACGGAAGCGGTCGTCCGAAAAATAGTTGGCGAGGCAATGGCCTCGCAGCTGCGGGAAGTTCCCGGATTTCAGATCGCGCGGACGCCACCCCGTCACCCACGTATCGAGCGTGACGACGATCCCTTTGAACCCCGCAGCCTCGGCCCGTCCGACAAAGCTTTGCGCGAGCTCACGATCCGTCGGCGTGTACAGCTGGAAAAACCCCGGCGTTGCACCGAAGTGCGCGGCAACGTCTTCGAGCGTGTCGACGGACAACGTCGATGCGATCATCGGCACGCCGGTTTGCGCCGCAGCCTGCGCGGTCGCGATGTCGCCGTGACCGTCCGCCCCACACAGCCCGATCACGCCGATAGGGCTCATGAACAACGGCGTCGGTAGATGCATCCCGAAGAGGTCGATCGAGAGATCGCGTTGCGCGGCGCCGACGAACATGCGCGGAACGATGCCCCAGTGGTCGAATGCCGTGACGTTGGCATCCTGCGTGCGCTCGTTGCCGCACCCGCCGGCGACGTACGATACGAGGTCTTCGGCCAGCGCCGCCTGACCGAGCGCCTCCAATTCCTCGTAACGAATCGGAAACCGACAAAGTGTCCCGCTCAAAGCCGCGAAATAGATTTCATTCTGAAAATCGCCGAAGTGTCCCATCACGTGCGCAAGCCTTTTCTGACTGAATCGAGTGCGTCGCCTATTTGATCGGGTGAATAGCCGCGGTAGATGTGCATTTCGACGAGCCGGTCAACGGCCGCTCGGAGCTTTTTCAACCGGTCGTTCACATTGGTCTTCGGCCGGTGCTTCGATACCGTGGTTCCCCGGCGCCCGTCGCCGACGATCCAGTGATGTTCTTGAAGCGTCGCGTACGCGCGCACGACCGTGTTCGGCGCAATCTGCAGGTCACGCGCAAGCTGGCGAACGGTGGGCAGCGACGCGCCGATTGCCAAGTCGCCGTTCTCGATGGCGGCCTCGATCTGCTCGACGATCTGCGCGTGGACGGGATCCGGCAGGCTCGGGTCGATGGTGATGAATGCCACGGAAACCTGAGCTTATGAAGCCGCTACGATACGTCGCAGCTCACGATTGCATCTCCACGACGCAACGAGCATGAAGGCGATTTCCGAAAGGATCACGGCCTGTACGAGTAACCTGATCACCCCGAGCGCGATAGACCCGGAGCCGCCGGCGTACGATGTTACAAACCAAATTTGCAGTGGAATCGGCGATATCGTGATGATCGTTGCGACCCGTGCCAAGCGATAGCGTGCGTCGATATGCCGCTCGAGAACGGCGTCTTTGCCGAAGAACACGCCCGGTACGGAGGCGCCCTTCCAGATCGCAGCGAGCACGACGAGGGTCGAAACGCCGACGAAGATCGACCCGAACGTGCCGAGCACGATCAACGTTAGCGCCGCGATGACCATAGGCCCGAAATACCACATGGAGACGACCTGGCTCGGATGCCTGACATCGAGACTCGCCACGTAATTGCGGTCGGCGCGCTGTCCTGACGTCGCATACAGGGCCAGCGACCACGCGAGCGCGACGACGGCCAGCGACGCGCAGACGGCAGGGTCGATCAGGTTGAGCACCCCGAGCAACCCGGCGAGGATACAGACGCAGCCGCCGATGCGGCCGATCCGATCGTCATAGACCAGCTGTTCGCGCTGATCCGCTATCGAGAGAACGCGCTCCGCTAGCGACGGCGACAATCCGAACGTGCGGGCGACGTCACGGTTGAGGACGAGCGCCCCGTAGGGTCCGACGAGCATCGCCGGGCGGATGGCGCACCAGAGCCCGAATCCGCACCATGCCAAATCGAACAGTCGCAAGTACGGCGCGAAGAACGTGCGGTAAAGCTCATCCAACGCGCGGTACCTCAGCGTTCGGGTGTAACGCTCGCACGATACCACCATGGCCTCTTTGTGTCAATGCACTGAAACAAAACGGCCAGGCCCGATCTCGGGCCACCGAGCGTCAGCGTCCCGGACCGGCAGTTACTTCGAAGCCGGCGCCACCGACGCATCGGCCTGACCGCTCGCCGCGAGCGCCTTGGCGACGAACCCCGACGCCTTCATCTCTTCGACGAACGCGCGCACGTAGGCAGCGCCGGCGTCGTGCGCCTTGGGTATTCCCACGGCTTGTTCGATGATCATGAAGCGGCCGGGCAATACACGCATTCCGGGATGCTTGCCGGCGAATGCGGCGATCGCCTGTTTCACGCCGGCACCGGCTTTGAGGCCGTCGCGGAGAAACGTGTCCATCGCTTCCACTCCCGTCCCTGCCCTGACGAGTTGCGCGCGCTGGAGTGCGCGGGTCAAATACAAATCGTACGCGCTGCCGCGTGCGACGGCGATGCGCACGCCGGCGCGGTCGACATCCTCGATCGCGCGAAGCGGCGACCCGTCCGGCACGAGATACGTGCCTTCGATCACGACGTACGGCGCGGTGAATGTAATCTCGTTCGCGCGAACCGGATCGACCGCGAGAAAGGCAACGTCCCATGCGTCCGCCTTGAGCGCATCGAACACTTTGCCGGCCGCGTCGAACGTGACGAGGTCCACCGGCACGCCCAGCCGCCGGCCGAGCTCGCGCGCGAGGTCCACCGACACGCCGCGCGGTGCGCCGGTCTGCGGATCTTTCTGCGCCAGCACCGGATTGCCGAAGTTGATCGCCGCGCGCAAATGCCCGCTGGGCGCTAAGGTCTTGGCGATGCCCATCGACCCCTCATCTGCCGTCGCGGACGCGATCGTACAGCAAAAAGCGAGAATCCCGAAAAAGCCCCTGAGCCACGTCATGCGCTGCATGCTTGCGCCGGGCGCGCCGCGAATTCCCGTCGGACTGCGGAGGCACCGATGATCGTACCGTTCGTCTTGGCCGTCGACTTCATGAACTTCACGTATGCAACGAATCCGTGCGCCGCGAACGTGCCGGTTCCCGTGGTGATGCGTAAAGGCAGCTTCTCCTATTTCGATCAGAAGATGGCCGCCGGCTTCGATCTCCACATCGCGTCGATCGCGAAGGGTAGCCTTCAGGCCGGAACGCGACAGGCTGTGGTCGTGGTGGCATGTGACTATCCGGTTGGGGGAACGGCGGCGGCCTATCTGTTCGACGAGCGCACGAGCGGCGCAGCGCTCCTCGCCAAAGTCGCCACCGCGGATTGGGGCCCGGACTGGGGAGCAGGTCCCAGTTCGATTCACGTGCGCTTTGCGAACCAACTCCTCTACGTGGAGCAGTGCGCGGACACCACCTGTGGGAAAGATACCGTCACGACGTATGCGCTCCGCGGCGGAAAGCTCGCGAAACTCGCCGTCCGTACTCGTCAGTCCGCGCTCTGAGTCGTCGCAACGTGCGCGATCAAACGGCCGCGCGACGTGAAGCCGAGCTTCGCATAGAGCGATCCGACGTGCTTCTCGACCGCTTTCACCGTGACCGCGAGCTCTCGCGCGATCTCGCCGTTGGAAAGGCCGCGCCCCGCGAGCGCTAAGACCTCACGTTCGCGCGTGGTCAACCCAGGCGCGCCGCGCGCGCGCGTGCCGTGGGCTTCGCTTCTCGCTTCGAGCTCGATTCGGCGCAACGGCACGACCGCGCCCATGCGACGGTACAGCGCCGCCGCTTCTTGCGGTCGCCCGGCAAGCTCGAGGGCCTCCGCTTCCCACAGCGGGCAGCCGTTCGCGCGGAACCGCTCGACGGCGTCGTGCGCGCGCTCGCGCGCGAGCGACCCTTCGCCGCTCCGCTTGGCGACGAGCGCGTCGAACAGCGGCAGTGCAGCTTTGAAGATCACGTCATGCTCGAGGGCCGCGAGGCGAGCGACGACCGCGCGTGCAGCCGCGCCATCCGCCTGCGCCCCGATACGTGCGACGGCGAGGTAAAGAACGAACGGCGTGCGCGCGTCAGCAGGCTCGTCGAGCGCGCGGCGCAGCAGCTCTTGCGCATCGCGGACGCGCCCCGAGCGCACCAGGCGTTCGGCGGCGCCGGCGGCGAGCCGGCCGAGGTGCTTGCTCGGAAGCGGCTCCGTCGCGAATCGCCCGATGAGCTCCTCATCGCCGATGAGTTCGCCGACGAGCGGTGCGCAACAGGTCATCTCGAGTCGAGCCAACTCGTACTCGGACGGGATCGCGAGCGCCCGGTGCAGGCAGTCGCGGGCCTTCGACAGTTCGCCGCGGAGCCACCAGAAGCGCGCCTTGGTCGCGAGCACGAAGGCTTCGCTGGACTTGAGATGATGCGCTTGCGCCAACGATTCCGTTTCGTCGAAATACGCCAGAGCTTCGTCGAACCGCCCGAGGTCCGTGAACGCTCCGGCGGCGTTCGAGAGGATGACGTGGCGGACGAAAACGTCGCCGCCCGCCGCGGCCAAGCTTTCGCCGAACGCCGCCCGGCAAGGCGCCACGTCCGCAGTCTGGGCCGCCAGCGCCGCGCGCGTCGCGTGGTACGTCGCACGCACGCGCCAATCGCTGTTCGCGAGTTCGCGCGACGTGGTCGTTGCAAGGATCGTGCCGCACTCGTCTCCGCGGCCCAGCAATTGATACAGATGCGCGAGGCGAACGTCGGCTCGCGTACGCAGCGTCGCGTGCTCAGGCCCGGTCAGGCGCTCGCGGAAGCGCTCCAACGGACGCGTGCAATCGTTCGCGTCCAAGCTGTACAGCGCGGCCGTTTGCTCGAAGCGCGCGTCTGACTCGCCGTCGATGTCGTTCGCGGCGGCGAACGCTTCGGCGGCCTGCTCGTAGTATGCACCGCAAAGGCGCTTGTCGAGATTCCAGTTGTGCGTGCGGCCCAGCTTCAGCGCGATGCGTGCCGCGTCGAGCGATAGAGGCTCTACCGACGCCAGCGCGGCCTCGTAATAGCGAGCAGCATCGTCGTGCGCGAACACCGCGTGAGCTTCGTCGCCCGCGCGCTCCCCATAGCGGGCGGCGGCGTCGCGGTCGCCCGCCGCCCACGTGTGGTACGCGAGGTCTTGGACGCTGCGTTGATCTTCCGGCAACGCTTCGAGCGCTCGCGCGATCGCGTGGTGAAAGCCGGCGAGCTGCGTTCGTAAGAAGCTGTCGTAGATCGCCTCGCGCGTGAGTGCATGGCGGAAGGCGAACGCGCCCGGGCCTTCCTCGGTCACGAGCTGCAGCGTGCACGCGTGGTGCAGGGCCGCGAGCATGCGATCGTGCGGCACGCTGAGGATGGCTTCGAGCAGCGAGGTCGTGAAGCGGCGCCCCACGACGGCTGCGTGCGCGATGATCTCGCGCTCGTCCTCGGCGAGCGGCCGCAAACGCTCCAGGATCGCCGCGCGAATCGTCGCGGGCAACCCGTGCGCGGGCGTGCCGGCGCCGACTTTTTCGAGCTCGTTCTTGAGCAGCTCTTCGACGAAGAGCGGGTTTCCGTCGCTGAGGCGGACGATGCTCGCGCGCGTCTGAGCGGGAAGTCCGCGCGTCGGTTCCAGCGTCGCCTCGACGAAGCGGCGCGTCGCGTCGACGTCGAGCGGACGCAGCTCGACCGTGCTCGTGACGGGCATGCGCTGCAATCGTGCCAAGCTCGCGAACATGGCGCCGTCGTCGCGTATCGCCTCGGGCCGGTACGTTGCGACGAGCAGCAGGCGTTGAGCGCCGGCGGACTCCGCGATCGCGGCGATCAGCTCGGCCGTAGCCGGGTCCGACCAATGCAGATCTTCGATCACCGCGACGATGGTGCTCCGCTCGGACTCGCGGCCGAACGCGCGAATGAGCGGTTCGAACTGCTCGTCGCGCGAGCGCGCCGGCGCGAGCGAATCCGCTTGCGGATCCAGCTGCGCGAGCAGATCCAGCACCGGCGCGTACGGGCGTTGCGCGAATTCCCGGCAGTGCGCGAGAACGACGCGCAGTCGCGGGACGCTCAGTGAGCGGGTAAATTCCGAAAGCAGCCGCGTCTTGCCGACGCCGGCTTCACCGGCCAGAAGAACGAGCCCGCCGTGCCCGGCGCTCGCGCGGCGGCGGCGCTCGTGCAGCAGCTCGAGTTCGTCGCGACGTTCGATCAGCGGACGGCAAAAAACCGGCTGCGCTAGCATCGTCGGAGCCGCGTTCGGCCGGCGCCGGCCCGCTGCCTGCGCTCGCCGCGAAAGCGGGGGGTTTCCCTACTATTGCCGCACGCCGCGACGCTCTAGGCTCTGTCCATGCGCAAGGAAATCACGCAGTTTCGCTGGCTCGCGGGAGCGGCCGCGCTCCTCGCTCTGTCCGCCGCCGGGTGCAACGGCAGCTCGACGACGGCTCCGCTGCTGACCGGCGGGGCCACGCCGACGCCGTCGCCGTCCTCGTTGCCCGCGTCCGCGACCGCGACGATCGCCGTCGGCGCCGCGGCCGCCGCGAGCGTATCGCTCGGTCCGGTGTTGGGCGGCTACAGCAGCACGATCACCGTGCCTCACGCATCGACGCCGGCGACACTGACGGTGAACCTCGCCGCTATGCAACCCGCCGGCACGCCGGCGGTGCAAACGGTCAAACGCCGGGCGCAAACGATCGGCGGTACGGGGATCGCGCCGGTCGCCTTCGTCACGATCACCTCGAATGCGACGGTGACGTTCGGCGCAACACCGACGTTCGCGTTCACCCTGCCGTCAGGCGCCGCGAGCCTCGGCCAGGTCAGCTACCTGGCGCTCTACGATCCGAGCGCGACCCCGCAACCAGGCTGGATCACATTTGCTGGCCCCGGAACGGTGAGCGGCAATACGATCGCGTTCAGCGGTACGATCGGCAACCAGCAGCTCACGTCCGGCGTGACGTATAACATCGTCCTCTTCACGGCTGCAAACGCGCTGCCGACGCCGTCGCCCTCTCCCAGCGCGTCACCGGTTCCGACCGCGACGCCGGCGCCGACAGCCACGCCCGTGGCGAGCGCGCAGCATTTGTACACGCTCACCGGCGGCGTGACGGAATTCGCGCTTCCGATTACGTCCAACTCGACGCCGATCGTGACCGTTCCGCTTACGTTGACGGCGAGCGATAGTCAATTCGGACCGTCGCTGGCCGTGAACGCGGCGCACGTCATCTACACCGACACCGTTCACGATGCGTACTTCGTATTGAATCAGCCGATCAGCTCGACCAGCACCCCGAGCGCGACGTTCTGCCAACCCGGTTGCCCGACGGATCATCAGTTCAGCCCTTCGGTGATGAGGGTCGCGCTTTCGCCGTTCGATTTCCTCGCCGCAACCGATTCGGGCGCTGGTGGACCCGTGCCGGGATCGTTCGTCTCGTTCTTCAACTCGCCGTTCACGAACCAGACCACCCCCAACGCGTCGAGGCTGTCTCTACCGAACGCTGGCGCCGGGCTGGCATATGATGCGGCCGGGAATCTCTACGCCGGCGGCAGTTCGACCCCGTCCGGCGGCGACGTCGAAGAGTACGGCGGGAACATCCTGTTGGCGCACGTCAAAACGACGATCTTCATAACGAGCGTCGCGGTCAACGCAAACGTACTCGCCGTGGCCGGTTCGACCGGTTCCCCATGCGTGGGCGAAGTGTTGATCTACACGCTTCCGTTCACCTCGTCAAGCGTGCCGTCGGCCACGATCACGAACGGTTTGGGCAACACGTGCGGGTACTTCGTCGCGCTCGACAGTGCCGGAAACCTTTACGTCAACGGCACGCCGCAGGGCCTCAGCGTGTACGCGCCCCCGCTCTCGAATTCGAGTTCGCCGTCCGTCAATCTCGCGCTCGGCAATGGATTTACTCAGATCGTGATCGGGCCGTAACATGACCTCTTCATTTCGTCACGTTCGCGCGTGGGCGGCAGCACTCGTTGCGATCGCAAGCGCGACTGCCGGCTGCAGCGGCAGCGGCGGCTCGGCATCCGTCGTCGGTGGCGGCGCAGCGGCGGCAACGTCGCCGTCGCCGGCGCCTTCGTCGTCAGCATCCGCGACGGCATCGCCGTCACCGACGCCGCAGCCGAGTCGCGCCCCTTCGTCCTGCAGCACGAACGCGAGCCCGGTCCTGAGTGCGACGGAGAGCTTCGTCGTGGCGTTCGACGGCGGACCGGGTATGGACGGCGCATACGCGGCCTCGTTTTCCTGGGCTCCAGGAACGTACGGTCAGCAAATCTTCCAGGCCTCGTCGCCGAGCGGGCCCTTCACGAAGGTTCAGGACAACGCGTTCATCGGCACCGGCGGGGGCTGCATGACCACCTCCACGATCGGGCATCTGCGACCGGGCGCGAGCTACTACTACGAATTGGCGGGCTACACGGACGCGACGCATCTCGGTCCGATGTCGAACGTCGTAACGTTCACGATCCCGCCGAGCAGCGGCGATGCGGGACATCTGACCGTCGGCGATACGAATGGTCCAGGTTCGGTCACGTGGCCGAATCCCGTGCAGGGATATCGTTCTGTCATTGGGGGCTCGGTCAGCGACACGGGGTTTTCCCCGGACGAAGAAAGCCTTGGTTTCTTCTTCTCAGCGCCGGCGGGATCGACCGTATGCGTGAGCATACAAGGCTACGGATCGAACGGCCAGCTCGGGCCGATCGAGGGTCCCGTGTGCGGGACGTTTTAGCTCGCCGTGTTGAAATCGGCGGGTTCCGACGGTGATACGGCGTGGCGCGATGCGCTCTCGCCGCGCGAGTGCGAGGTCGTCGCGCTCGTTGCCGCGGGCGCATCGAACCGAACGATCGGATTCATCCTCGCGATCTCCGATAAGGCGGTCGAGAAACATCTGTCGAGCGCATTCGCAAAGCTGGGCGCTTCTTCACGAACGCAGATTGCTGCGCGCGTCATCGCGGAGGGCGCCGGCCGGACCGTGCGGGGTGGTGGCCTGACGTGAACGTCGACGGCCGAGCAGTCCGTATCGCCGCGGCCGCAACCGCACTCGCCGCTGTCGCGTGCTGCGCTCTGCCGACGCGCGCCGAGCCGCCCGCTGAAACGTCGTTGGAGCTCGTGCGGCCGTTCGGCGATGCGTACAACGAGCGGACGAGCGACGGCGACGCGTATCCGCAATCGCTGGGTGCGCGCCTGCTTCTCGCCCGGCGCAATTACGCGGTGGCACTGCAGTACTGGCGCAACGTATATCACACCGATGGCGGCGCGGCGGGCGCGCTCACCCGGTATCCGCGCTTGGAGGGCGGTTTCGGGACGGTCACGCCGTTCATCGGTCGGGACTCGTCGTTCGAAGCGCGCGCCGAACTCCTGATCTCGCGCCGCGTGCCGTTGTATGCGGCGATCGGCGCTGTGCGCACGTGGACGAACTATCACTACCCGGTTCTCACCGGCGTTGGTGCCGGGATGGAGCTGCACGCCGCAACCTCTTCGGGCGTACGGCCGTTCGCGTCCGCGTTCTATTACCCGGCGGCGTCGGGCGCGTACGTCACCGAAACCGTGCCCACCCGAACGATGCAACCCGCGTTCGGCATTTTCAAGGTCGACGCGGGTGCCGCACTGCGCCGCGGCAACTCGCGGTTGTACGGTATTCTCGGGTACGGCAGCGAAGTTCGAACCGGACGCGATCTCTCGAGCGAGAACCGGTTCATCAGATCGGACGTCTACGCGGGCTTGGGCATCAGGCGCTGAATGCCGTGACGCCGCGCACGTTGACGCGTGAACCACGGCGCGTCGTAACCGAAGTCTCATCCCGGCCTCAGCCACGTCCAATGTAGCGGCGGCGCAGCGGACGTATGCTCGGCGTGTGAATCCGGTGCATCGCGCCGGATCGACCTGCGCACTCTTCGACATGAGGTCAATTTCTGATGCGTACACCGATTCTCGCGGCGCTCATCGCCGCGGCGCTTCTCGCAGGATGCGGCGGCGGAGGCGGCACGTCGCCGTCGCCGGCCGGCATCATCCCGCCATCCGGCGGATCGTCACTTAGCACGCAAGACGTAGCCCAGTCGTCCACGGATGCCGCGTTCGAGCCGATGGACACGAGCGAAGCCGACGCCGCCGTCGGTAACAGTATCCTCGGCGCGTCCTCCACGTCGCGCAGCGTGCAGACCCTTCCGCACGGTTGCAAAAATCGCACGACGCGAACCAAGACCGTGAACGCCGACGGGTCCGTCACCGTCGAAACGATCCACTTCTACGACGACGCATGCACGCAGCCGGAACGCGACTCGGTCGCGATCTTTTCGTCCAGCGGCGGCACGGCGACCGTCTCGCGCACGATCACCACATACAACCTGGCCCACTTGCAACTCGGCGTGCGCAAGAGCCAGTACGCGCTCACGGGTTCCACCACGAACGGCTCGTGGGTGGTCACGTCGGCGTTCTATCCGGGCAGCTCGACGACGCCGATCGCGCAGTACGGTCACGCCGCGTCGCTGAGCGCGAGCGCGTACAGCGCGAACACGGGGCGAATCGCGAACGATGCGAAGCCGTCGATCAACGCGTCGTACGGTCATCAGAGCACGGCGAGCGCGACCGTCGCCATCGATGGATCCGGCGACACGACCTTCACCGGCACGCGCAACGGCACGGCCTTCAAGGGCGCGCTCGGCGCGCTGACGCTCTCGAGCGCACCGCCGTTCACCGTCTCGGGCGGAACGCAAATAGGCACGTCCGCGCTGACCGGCAGCGTCATGTTCGACGCGGACGGCAACCTCGCGTCGGTCTCGATCACGGGCACGCTCGTCAGCGGCAACAAGCTCGTGGTCACGAGCTCCACCGCGGCCAACGGCGCGGTCACCGTCAACGGCACGATCACGACGTCGGCCGGCGCGGCCGTCGCGACGTTCACGACCGACGCCAGCGGTAACGGCATCCTCACCCTCGCGAGCGGAACGCAAGTCCCAATCGTCGACTGGCACGTCATCTGGTAAGCGCCGCCGGCGCGTAAAAACGACGGAGCGGACGGCTGCGAACGCGGCCGCCCGCTCCACGCTTCGCGGCAATCGCGGCGCGCGACGCCGCGAGCGCTACCTCAGCGTCGTGTGGCTCGGCTGGATCGGGTGCAGGCGCAGTTCGCGCGGGCGCAGCTCGTGGCGCGCGTCGATCGTGCGCACGGAGCGCGTGTACGTCGAGATCACGATGGACTGCGTGAACGCCGAGCCGCGGCGATAGCGCACGCCCGTCAAGAACTCGCCGTCCGTCACGCCCGTCGCCGCGAACAGCGCGTCGTCGCTCGCGCAGAGATCGTCGAGCGTGAGCGTCTTGGAGATCTCGTGGCCTTCCTCGTGCGCGATCTCCTCGTCGGCCTCGTCGCGCGGCCACAGGCGCCCTTGCATCTCGCCGCCCAATGCGCGCGCCGCGCACGCCGCGATCACGCCTTCGGGCGATCCGCCGATCCCGGCGAGCACGTCGACGTTCGCACGCTCTTCGAGCACCGCGTAGACGGAGTTCGCGACGTCGCCGTCGCCGAACACGCGCACGCGCGCGCCGGCGGCCCGCACCTGTTTCATCAGCGGTTCGTTGCGCGGGCGGTCGAGCAGTGCGACGGTGAGGTCGGACACTTCGCGCCCTTTCGCGCGTGCCAGCAAACGCAGGTTCTCTTCGAGCGGAAGGTCGATCGACACGATGCCGCGCCCGGCCGGACCGGTGACGAGCTTGTCCATGTAGGGCACGCGCGTGCGAAAGAGCGTCCCGCGCGGCGCGGCGGCGATCACTGAGATCGCGCCGGGCCCGCCGCGCGAGGCCAGCGTCGTGCCGTCGATCGGGTCGACCGCGACGTCGAGCGACGGCCCGTTGCCGTTGCCGATCTCCTCGCCGTGGTAGAGCATGGGCGCTTCGTCCTTCTCGCCCTCGCCGATCACGACGACCCCGGCCAGCGCCGCGTCGCGCAGCGCCGTGCGCATGGCCTCGACGGCCGCCCCATCCACGGCGTTCTTGTCGCCAAGCCCCACGAGCCGCCCGGCAGCGATGGCGGCCGCCTCGGTGGAGCGGACGAAAGCGTACTCGAGACCATGGGTGTCCATAAGCGGCCTATTTCCAGGTGCCCGCTTGCTGAAAACCTCCTAGGCCGCCCGCCGGGCGATTCCCGGGACTCGACCCGGTCGCGGAGAGGTGATGCCGTGCCCTGCGGGCACATGATGGTCGATGCACGAGCGTGACGTTGCGCTCTTCGATGCGATCGCGAGCGCGCTGACGGCGAGCGACGTCGAACGCGCGCTCGAGGCCGCGTTGCGCGAGATCGTTCGCGCCCTCGATCTCGCGGCCGGCTGGATCTGGATCGTCGATCCCGACACGGGCCGGTTCTACCTCGCCGCGGCGCACGAGCTGCCGCCCTATCTGCGCGAGCCCGTGCAGATGACGGGCGATTTGTGCTGGTGCATGGAGTCGTTCGTCGACGGCGACTTCGACTCCAAGAACGTCGACATCATCGCGTGCTCGCGGTTGCGGCGCGGCGCGCGCGAAGGCGGCGACGCGCTCACGCACGGGCTGCAATCGCACGCGTCGGTCGCGCTGCGCTTCGGCGAGCGGCGTCTCGGCATCATGAACGTCTGCCCGCCGGTGCCGCGCCGGCTCTCCGAAGGCGATCTGCGGCTGCTGTCGGTGACGGGCGCGCAGATCGGCCTCGCCGTCGAACGCGGGCGGCTGGCGGAAGAAGAGTCCAGTGCCGCGCGCTCGGCCGAACGCACGCGGCTCGCGCGCGAGATCCACGACACGCTCGCGCAAGATCTCACCGCGATCGCATTGCAGCTCGAGAGCGCGCTGCGCGATCTGCCGCGTGACTCGCCGGCCGCGCAGCGCGTCGCGACCGCGCTCGACGTTGCGCGTGCGTCGATGGCGCAGGCGCGCGCATCGGTGCTCAGCCTGCGCGCCGATCCGCTCGAGGGACGGCCGCTGGCGGCAGCGCTCGCCGCCCTCGCGCGCCGGCTCACCTCGGAGACGGGGATGCGTGTGATGCTGCACGAGCGCGGCACGACGGCGCTGCCGTACGAGGTGGAAGGCGAGCTGTTCCGCATCGCATCGGAGGCGCTCGCCAACGCGCGGCTGCACGCGCACGCGTCGCGCATCGACGTTGAGCTCGACGGCGGCGACACGCACGTGACGCTGCGCATCCGCGACGACGGGGCGGGGTTCGATCCGTCCGTGCGCGACGACGAGCGCTACGGCCTGCGCGGCATGGAAGAGCGCGCGAAGCTCGCGGGCGGCAGCTTCCGCGTCGCGTCGGAGCGCGCCGGCGGCACGCTCGTCGAGACGATCGTGCCGAGGCCGCGCGCGTGATCCGCGTCGCAATCGTCGACGACCATCCGATCGTGACCGACGGCATCGTCGCGAACCTCTCCGCATCGGCCGACATCGAAATCGTTGCAACGGGCGTGAGCGCAGGCGACGCGGTGACGATCGCGACGGTGCATTCGCCCGACGTGCTGATCCTGGATTTGGAGCTCGGAGGCAAGAGCGGACTCGACGCGATCGCCGGCGTCAAGGCGGCGTCACCGCGCACGCGCATCGTGATCTTCAGCGCGTACGCGGGCGAGGAGCGCGTAGCGACCGCGTTCGTGCGCGGCGCCGACTCCTACGTGCTCAAAGGCACGTCGAGCGACGAGCTCGTCGCCGTCATCCGCGCGGTCGCGGCCGGCGGCACGCTCATCCCGCCGGAGATCGCGGCACAGCTCGCGCGCGCCGTGCGCCAGCCGCGCCGCGACCGCCTCACCGAGCGCGAGCGCGAGACCCTCGCGCTGCTGGCCGAAGGCATGGCGAACCGCGCGATCGCCGAGCGCCTCGGCATCACCGAACGCACCGTGAAGTTCCACGTCGCCGAGATCCTCGCGCGCCTGGGCGCATCGAATCGCGCGCAAGCGGTCGCGATCGCGAAGGCGCGCGGCATCGTCTGATCGCGGCGAATCGCTTAGCGTCTCAGGTCGGCGTCGCACCCTTCTTCACGAAATTCGCGATGCCGGCGAGGAGCGCGATGAACGCTCCGATGAAGCCGCTCAGCCCTTGCACCACCGCCGTCAGGCTCGCGAACGTCGTACGCCCGCGGATCACGACCGGTGTCGTCGTGCCCGGGATGTTTTGCGTTGGCGAATTTTTGTTCGGCGAGAGCGTGGCATAGAGAACGGTGTCGACGCCCGACTCGATCGCGGGTTGCGGACTCGACGGTCCTTGCGGAGCGCCGATGACCCATTGCCACTCGTACGACGACCGGTCGGCGTTCGCGACGGCGCTCGAGACCAGATTGGCCGGCGTTGCCGTGGTGGTGGCGAGGCCGATATGCGGGGTGACGCCGGGTACCAGCACGCCCGGACCGTCACAATCGATATGGTAATGGACGATGGCCGAGCCGCCGACGGTGAATGCTTCCGGCGCCGACAGCGTGCCCTTGCACTTCACCGCCTTTGGGGTCGGAGCCGGCGCGGGTGCGGATAGCAAGGCCGTCGATGAAGCCTGTCCCGGCGATGCTGAATTGGCGGGCGTCGCGGGGGCAACGGTCGCGATCGGCGGTACCGCGTACAGCTCGAAATTCATGCTGGACGTGGACGTCTTCGGAATTTGGCTCGTCGTGATGGCTCCGAGGCTGAACATCGCCACGGCGACCAAGAACGAATAAAACGGCGACCAACCCTCCAAGATGCTGTGAACGATATGTTCCCGGTACGGCTCTGCGGGCGCCGGAACAAGCGGAACCGGCGGAACGGGCGCTGCCGGAGGTGCGGGCGTCGCCGGCACCAATCCGCTCGCGACCGCGGCGGCGCGCTTGCGTCTCGCACCGTCGACCGCCTGCAATATCGCAAAGACCGCGGCGGCCACGCCGAATCCGAAAAACCACGCTGGGGTCATTACGCCCTCCCCGGCAGTCCGTTAGAACTTCGGAGTCCCGCACCCTCCGCGCACCAGCGCACCTGGCCGAACGGCCAGGTGGTGAACCGGCCGTCGGAGCGTCGCGGCGCGCGCGGTGCACGCGTACGCTGAGAGGCATGAATGACTCCACCTGGTTCGAGCGCGGTCACGTCGCGATCGTCACCGGCGCGTCGAAAGGTCTGGGCCGCGCTGTGGCCGGCGAGCTCGCGCGCGCCGGAATTTCGCTCGTCATCGATGCGCGCGGCGCCGACGCGCTCGCCGCGGCCGAACGCGAGCTGTCGCAGCTCGTGCCCGTCGTCGCGATCGCCGGCGACGTCGCCGACGGCGCGCACGTCCACGCGCTCGTCGACGCCGCGGAGAAACGTTTCGGGCGTATCGATCTCGTCGTCAACAATGCGTCGACCATCGGCCGCTCGCCGCTGCCGGCACTCGACCAGCTGTCGCCGTCGACGTGGGACCGCATCTTCACGACGAACGTGTACGCGCCGCTGCACCTCATCCAGCACGCGCTGCCGATCATGCGCCGCAACGCCGGCGGCACGATCGTCAACATCAGCTCCGACGCCGCGGTCGAAGCGTACGCCGGCTGGGGCGGCTACGGGTCGGCGAAGGCCGCGCTCGAGCACATGTCGCGCGTGCTCGCCGCGGAGCTCGAGGGCAGCAGCATCAGCGTGATCGTCGCCGATCCGGGCGATATGGACACCGAGCTGCACCGCGCGGCCGTCCCCGACGCCGACACCTCGCTGCTCGCCGACCCGCGCGACGTCGCGCCCGCGCTGCTGCGCGCGATCGCCTCGCCGCGCGAAGGCTACGTGCGCGTCGCGCTGCAATCCGCCGGGGTCGCCGTCGGCGCGTGACGGCAGCGGTTTCTTTCACGCTGCCCCCGGCGAACGAGGCCACGACGACGCCGGAGCGGCGCGGGCTCGCGCGCGACGGCGTGCGTCTGCTCGTCACGGATGTCGCGAAGCGCTCGCAGCACGATGCGGCGTTTCGCGAGCTGCCGTGGTTTCTGCGCCGCGGCGACCTGCTCGTGGTGAACGATTCGGCGACGCTCCCGGCCGCGCTCCTTGCGCACCGCACGGGCGGCATGTCGTTTCCGCTGCACCTCTCGACGCACGTCGGCGGCGAGCTGTGGATCGCCGAACCGCGCGGGCCGGTTGCCGCCGGCGAACGCGTCGCGCTCGCGGACGGCGCCGGCGCGACGTTTCTCGCGCCGGTCGATGCGACGCACACGCGCCTGTGGTACACGACGCTTTCTATACCGCAGCCGGCCGGCGCGTTTCTCGCGCGGCACGGCACGCCGATCCGCTACCGCTACGTCCGCGAGGCGCTCTCGCTCGGAGATTATCAAACGATCTTCGCGCGCGTCCCGGGCTCCGCCGAGATGCCGTCGGCCGGCCGGCCGTTCTCGCGCCGCTCGCTCGACGATCTGCGCCAGGCCGGCGTCGCGGTCGCGAGCATCACGCTGCACACCGGCGTGTCGAGCCAGGAACGCAGCGAACCTCCCTATCGCGAATGGTTCGACGTGCCCGCGCCGGCGGCGGCCGCGGTGAATGCGACGCGCCTGCGCGGCGGGCGCGTCGTCGCGGTCGGCACCACGGTCGTGCGCGCGCTGGAGAGCGCGGTCAGCGGCGGCGAGGCGGCGGCGGCCAGCGGCTGGACCGACCTGATCGTCACGCCGCAGCGCGTCGTCGTCGTCGTCGACGGCCTGCTGACGGGCTTCCACGAGCCCGAGGCCAGCCACCTCGACCTGCTGCGGGCGTTCGCCGGCGAGGCACTGCTCGAGCACGCCTACGGCCACGCGCTGGATGCCGGCTATCTGTGGCACGAGTTCGGGGACGTGCACCTGCTTCTCTGACGCATTGCAGCGAAGCGTGCCCTGGGTCGCGAAAGCCGCGTCACAGCGATGGCGAAATTGTATTACCGGTACTCGGCGATGAACGCGGGCAAGTCCACCGCGCTGCTCCAAGTGGCCCACAACTACGAAGAGCACGGCCGCAAGGTCGCGCTCTTCACCGCCGAGCTCGACCATCGTTTCGGCGTCGGCTACGTCACTTCGCGGCTCGGCCCGCAGCGCCGGTCGCTGACGTTCGACCAGAGTTCGGACTTCTCGCAGCACCTGCGCGACGCGCCGGGCGAGCTCTCGTGCATCCTCATCGACGAGGCGCAGTTCCTGACACCCGATCAGGTGCGCCAACTGCATCGCATCGCGCACGTGGACGGCGTGCCGGTGATCTGCTACGGGATCCGCAGCGATTTTTTGGGGGAGCCGTTTCCGGGTGCGGCCTACCTGCTGACGCTCGCCGACAGCATCGAAGAGATCAAGACGATCTGCCCGTGCGGCCGGAAAGCGACGTTCAACGTGCGCATCGACGACGATGGCAACCGGGTGACGTCAGGGGAGCAGATCGCGATCGAAGGCGAGGCCCGTTACGTCCAGTTGTGCGGCGGTTGCTTCTACTCGACCGACCGGCCGCTCATCGACACGAACCCGTAGCGCTTCTCGAGCCGCTTGCGGTCTTCGGCGAACATCTCGCGGATGCGGGTCGCCTCGCTGACGGCCGCCGCTTGGTTTAGCACGCCCTGCTTTTCCTTGCGGACTTTCTCGGCCGCGATCTCGGCCGCACGGGTGGTCGTCTTAGCGCTCATATCTCGTGGTTACGGACCAGACTGGAACGACCTGCACGGCAGCGCCCCGAAGCAAGCGTCGTCACGTCAACGCGGCGTCGCAGACGGGGCCGGGGCCGGCACGGTTACGGAAGGCGAAGCGGTTGCCACAGGCGCGGATGACGGCGGCGGCGATTCGCCGGCGGCCGGTTGGCGGCACGTGCCCAACGCGGCGTCGTCGCCGATGAACACGCCGACGCGGGTCCCGCGCGGGATCGTCGCGTCCTTGCCGTGATGCAGCGAGTCGTAGCCGCCGACGGCGTAGCCGACGATCGGGATCAAGCCGAGCAGGCCGGGAGCGTTGGCGGTCGCGCCGACGGCGGACGACGTGACGTCGGTGAAGCGGTCGATGATGGCGGGCACGTGGCTGCCGTCGCCGAGCACGAAGAAGCGCGTCTCGAGTGCGAGGTAACCGGCGCGACCGCCGCGCTCGGCGTGCGCCGAGTTCGCGACCACGCCGTAGCCGAGCGTGCCGATGTCGAGCTTCGTTCCGTCGGGTGCGTTCACCGGCTCGACGAGCCGGAAGTGGAAGACGTCGCCCGACTTCGCTTGCGCGGAGTCGATGCTGTCCTCCATCGCAACCAGCGCGTGCCTGCACGGCGGGCGCCCATCGCCTTGCGCCGGCGTCTGCGCCGCGCTCGGCGCGACGCCGCAGACGGCGAGAACGGAAACGCCGGCGGCTGCACCGGCGGCGCGAAGCGCGTGATTCATCCTCATGAGTGTTCCCGGCGTACGCCCGAACGAAAAGGCGCCCGGCCGCGTTCTGATGACGTGCGTCTTTCGTTCATTGCCGCCGCGACCTGTGCTGTATTGCTCACCGCCGCGCGGATCGCTTGTGCCGAGCCTGTCGCCGTGCCGATCGGGGTTGCGGCCGGCGCGAATGCCGCGGGCGACACGCTGCGCCTCTCCGCGCCGCATCCGATTCCCACCACCGTCGCCGGGCAGCCCGGTCCCGTCCGGCTCGACGGCTGTTTTTCCGACAGCCGCGGCAGCCAAGGTCTGACGCTCGTGCACCACGCGGTGCGCGTCACGAACACCGGCGACCGCGCCATTACCGCCGTGCGCGTGCGGTTTGCGTTCTACGACGCGTTCGGCGACGTCAACGCGTCGCGCACCAACATCGCCGAAGCGCGCGTCGACCCTGGCCAGATGGTGGACCGCATCAACTTGTCCGAGCTCGCGGACTCGTCACCGCCCGCCAAGATCGTCTGCAGCATCGACGCGGTCCGTTACGTCGACGGGACGGTCGTTCGGACTTAGCGCGCGCCCGCGTCGACGCAGCGCGATTTGCCCGCGCGCTTCGCGTCGTACATCGCGCTGTCGGCGGCGGCGAGCGTCGCATCGGCGCCGCGTCCCGCGCGCAGGTGCACGATGCCGATGCTTGCGGAGACCGGCGGAGCACCCTCGACCGAACGCGCCGCCTCCGCGACGCGCGCGATGATCTCGTCCCCGATCCCGATGGCGTGCTCCGCCTCGTGCGTTTGCAGGAGCACCGCGAACTCGTCACCGCCGAGCCGCCCGACGGCATCGTCCACGCGCGTGCGGTCGCGAATCCCGGCGGCCACCGCGACGAGGACCGCGTCGCCGCCGGCATGGCCGAGCGTGTCGTTGACGTCCTTGAAACCGTCGAGGTCGATCAGCATGAGCGTCCACGTCGCACCGGCGCGGCGTGACGGGCGCTGCAGCGTGGCGAGCCGCTCGCGCAGCACGCGCACGAAGCTGCGCCGGTTGTGCAGCCCGGTGAGCGGATCGCGCTCCGCGAGCTGACGCAGCCGTGATTCGCGGCGGCGGCGTTCGGTCACGTCGTTGGCGAGCAGCAGGATCGCCGCGTCGGGCAGACCTTGCCGCATCGCGACGGCGGTGAGCTCGCACCACGTCGCTGAACCGTCGAGGCGCCGGATGCGCGTCTCGATGCGCACCGACGCGCTGCGGCCGTCGAGCAGGCGTGCGAACGCGTCGCGCAGCGTCGCGCGGTCGTCTTCGGGAACGAGCGGCATGATCGACGTCGTCTCGCCGCCGCCCAGCGCGAGGAACGCCATGTTGTTGCGCAGCACGTTGCCGTCGGCATCCACGCTGCACATCCCGATCGGGCTCTCTTCGAGGATCCGGTACGACGCGTCGAGCGTGTCGATGATGTCGCGATAGCGCGCGTTCTCCAGCGCCATGTCGCGTTGCGCCGTCACGTCGGACAACGTCGCGACGATCGTCGCCTCCGCGCTGTCGTCGTCGGCCCCGACGAGATGGCTCGCGATCGCAATCCAGGTCGATTTGCCGCCGGGCTTGCGCACCGCGACGGTGACTTCGCCGCGTTCGAACGCGCGCCGCAGCACCGTTTGCAGCGGCTGCTCGGAGCCGACGGGCGTGCGGTCTTCCCACGTCACATGCCAGCGCTTGCCGAGCGGCGAGCGGCTGCAAAGCTGCTCGGGCGAGAGGCCGAGCATGCGCAACGCCGGTGCGTTCCAGTCGCGAACGTTGCCGTCCGTGGCCTGAACGACGACCCCTTCGTCCAGCGCGTCGAACACCCGCCGGCGCCGCTTGGCGTCACCCACGGTGGACGGCATTGGCTCCGTCATGCTATCTCTACTGCCCGGGAAACCGAGGCCGTTGCGGTCCTGGGCCCTAATGCCCACGTTGTGCCGAACGATCTGTGCAGGCTCTCGGCGACGGAATTGCTGCGCCGCATGCGAAGCAAGGAGGTCTCCGCTCGCGACGTGATCTCGGCGCACCTTGCCCAAATCGAGCGCCTCAACCCGCGGCTGAACGCGATCGTGACGCTGCACGCCGACGAGGCGATGGCGACTGCACGGCGAGCCGACGAAGCGCACGCTCGCGGCGAAGCGCTCGGCCTGCTCCACGGGTTGCCCGTCGCACACAAGGACTTATTTCTCACGCGCGGCATGCGCACGACGTTCGGCTCACCCATCTATTCCGGTTTTATACCCGATCACGACAGTATTGTTGTCGAGCGCCAGCGGCGTGCGGGCGCGATCACACTGGGCAAAACGAACACGCCGGAATTCGGTGCCGGATCGCAGACGTTCAACACGGTATTCGGTGCCACGCGCAATCCGTACGATCCGTCGAAGACGTGCGGCGGAAGCAGCGGCGGCGCGGCGGTCGCGCTGGCCGCGGGGATGGTCGCGCTCGCGGACGGCAGCGACCTTGGCGGCTCGCTGCGCAATCCCGCGAACTTCTGCAACGTCGTCGGCTTGCGCCCGTCGATCGGCCGCGTACCGCAGTGGCCGTCGCAAGACGCGTGGGGCACGCTCGCGGTATCGGGGCCGATGGCGCGCACGGTCGAGGACGTGGCGCTTTTCCTGCGCGTGCTCGCGGGACCGGACGCGCGCGATCCGATCTCGCTCGCGCAGGACGGCGACCGGTTCGGCGCATCGCTGCGGCGCGAGTTCGCCGGAACGCGCGTTGCATGGAGCGCGGATCTCGGCGGGCTGCCGGTCGAGCCCGCCGTGCGCGCGGTGCTCGAATCGCAGCGCGGCGTTTTCGGCGACATCGGGTGCGGGGTCGAGGAGGCGTCGCCGGATCTGAGTGGCGCGGACGAGGTGTTTCAAACGCTGCGCGGCGTGTCGTTCGTCAACGCGTTCGGCGCGCTGCTCGGCGAGCACCGCACGAAGTTCAAGGACACTATCCGTTGGAACGTCGAGTTGGGCCGCGCGCTGTCGGGTACGCAGCTCGCCGCGGCGACGCTACAGCGCTCGCAGATCTTCGCGCGCATGCACGACTTCATGGAAACATATGAGTTCCTGATCGCGCCGGTCAACCAAGTCGTACCGTTCCCGATCGACCAGGAGTACCCGACCGAGATCGACGGCGTGAAGATGAACAACTACCTCGACTGGATGCGGTCGTGCTCGGCAATCACGGTAACGGGTCATCCCGCGATCTCCGTCCCGTGCGGCTTCACGCCGGACGGCCTCCCGGTCGGTGTCCAAATCATCGGCCGCTACCGCGACGAATTCGGCCTGCTGCAATTCGCGCACGCATTCGAACAGCGCACGCGAATAGGCGAACGCCGCCCACCCGCGTTCTCCTAGCCCTCGGTGCGGCGGCGCGAGCGCGCCTTCGCGACGCGCATCGCGTCGTTGAGATGGTCGGGGCCTTGCTGCTCATGGTACGCGATCGTGACGAACGCCGCGCATCTGCCGTAATTCTGACGCCTTTCTGCCACGCGCGGGAAACCCGCAGACTTTTCGCTCGTCCGCGGCGATGATGTACGCATCACTCGCCTCGAAAGGACGATGATTACGTGACTACCTCGATTCGATTGAGTCGGGGCGTTGCCGCAATCCTGATGATCCTCGCGTTCGTGCTCCAGGGAACGACAAGCGTTCTGGCAGGCACGACCGGGACAATCGCCGGGAGCGTGGTCGATGCTTCGACCAATAGTCCTGTCTCGGGCGCGCGCGTGAGCGCGACGAGCCCATCACAGTCCTCCGTCACGACGAGCGACGCGGCGGGACGGTTTTCGTTCATATCGCTCGCTCCGGACACGTACACGATCGCGGTCGCCGAAACGTCGACGCGCGATGCCGCATCGGTCAGCGGCGTGACTGTGCAGGCGGACCAAACCGTCAACGTCAGCGTCACGCAACCGACGAAGCTCAAGCAGATCGGTTCGGTGACGTCGCGCGCCGCCGGCGCGCTCGTGAAGCCGGGCACCACGGCCGACGTCTACTCGATCAACGCCGTGACACAGGACAAGGCCTCCGGCGTCGGCGGCGGCGGTAACCTCAACAGCGCCTGGTCCGCGATCGCGACGGTCCCCGGCGTTTTCATCGCACCCAACCAGGCCGGATACATCGGTGCGGGCGCGACGCTAAGCATCCGCGGCGGCGACTACGACCAGATCGGTTACGAGCTGGACGGCGTCCCCGTCAACCGCGCGTTCGACAACTATCCGTCGGGATCGCTGTCGTCGCTGGGTCAGCAGGAGCTCCAGGTCTATACCGGTGCGACCCCTGCGAACTCCGAGGCCGAAGGCATCTCGGGCTACATCAACCAGGTCATTCGCACCGGCACGGCGCCGGCGTCGCGCAACCTCGATCTCGCGATCGGCACGCCGATCTTCTACAACAAGGTCGCGGTCGAAGCGGGCGGTGCGAACCCGGCTCGCACGTTCTCGTACTATCTCGGTGCCGGCGCGTACAACCAGAGCTTCCGCTACTACGATCAATACAACGGTGCGAGCCTGCAGCAGAATTGGGGCGCTCCGTTGGGTGCATGCGGAGCCGGCGTCACGGCGTCTTCGTGCTTCGGACCGCAGGGGCAGGACTATACGAATGGTGGCACCACGCCTGCCTATGCGCTGGGCCCGTATGCCACCGCCCCCGGGGGCACCGTTGCGCTGGCTCAAGTGTTGGATCGCGACACGGTCGCGAACTTCCACTTCGGGCTCCCGCGCAAGGACGGGACCAAAGACGACGTCCAGTTGTTGTTCGACAACAACTCGATCAACAATCCGGCCTACAACTCGACGAACGACATGGGTGGAGCGGCCTTCCTCAACATGGTCGGCGCGGCGCACACGTTCGTCGACGGATTCAACTTCACCGGTCAGCCGGTGGGCTCGCTGCTCCCCGCGAATTACAACGGCGGCGGCGTGTCACGGTATCTCTTCCCGCAGTCTCCGGGCGGCCGTCCGGTCGGAGTCGACATCCAACCGGATCGGCGCGATGCGTTCGTCAACAACCAGTCGATCGTGAAGTTGCAGTATCAGCACAACTTCGGCACCAATGCCTTCTTGCGCGTCTACGGCTACACGTACTACTCCGACTGGCTGCAGACCGGTCCGCAGTCGACGCAGATGAACTACCTCGGCTACGTCCCCTCGGACTACGAGCTCCACAGCCACACGCGTGGCGCGAGCATGCAGTTCTCGGACCAGCTCAACTCGCAGCACCTGCTCTCCGTCCAGGGGTCGTACACAACCTCGACGACGCTGCGCGACAACAACACGGGCGTCGGTCAGACGGGTAACGCCGGCTGGCTCGTCTCGTCGGCGGCGCCCACGAGCGGAATCTGCTACAGCAACACCGGTGCGGCGGTCGTCGGCTGCGGCGCCGGTTCGCAGACGTTCACCCTCAGGCAGGGCTTCAACGGCACCGTTACGCCCGCGAATACGATCAACGGTGGTGTTTGCGGTACCGGCTCATGCCAGTACATCCTCGGCGAGAACGGTCTGAGGGCCACCTACAACACGGTGCAGCCGAAGTTCACAGCGTTCTCGATCACCGATCAATGGAAGCCGACCGATCGGCTGAACATCAACCTCGGTCTGCGTTACGACCGCTTTGAGTTCGACGGCTCCGACACGTCGGGGTCGCCGGCACGCGCGATGTGGTACAACGCGTACAACCTGCTCCATCCCACCGCGATCTTGGTCAATCCGGGTGCCGGGCAGATCGAATCGTACAGCGTGCTGCAGCCGCGGCTCGGCATGACGTACACCATCAGTCCGACGACCGTCCTGCGAGCGAGTTACGGCCGTTACGGGCAAGCCCCGAACAGCGCGTTCGAGCAGTACAACTTCCTGAACCAGAACGACCTGGCCAGCCTCGCCCGTTTCGGCACCTTCGGCCTGCCGACGACACCGGGTCACCCTGTCCGTCCGGAGGTCTCGAACAACTACGACTTCTCGTACGAGCATCAGTTCAAGGGCGACACGTCGGTCAAGCTGACTCCGTTCCTGCGCAAGACGCAGGACCAGATCCAGCAGTTCTTCCTCGATCAGAAGACCAGCTTCGTTTCGGGGCTGAACGTCGGTCGCCAGACCTCCGAGGGGGTCGAGCTCGAAGTCGACAAGGGTGACTTCTCGCGCAACGGCCTGGCCGCGCGCTTGTCGTTCACCTACACCAACAGCTACATCAACTACACGCGCCTAGGCAACGGCGGCTCGATCATCGACGGCTTCAACCAGAACATCGCGCAGTACAACGGGTTCACCGCTGGGGGCGGCGGCGCGAAGTGCTACACGACGACGGGGGCCGCGGACAACGCCTGTGCCGCGGGTTCGATCGCGAACCCGTACTACAACGCACCGACCCAGCCGTTGATGGACGTCAACGCGAACTATGCGACCTACGACACGTTCCCGGGTGGCGTCGGGGCGGGCGGCTACGGTTCCTTCGGCGCGCCCTTCGTCTCGACGCTGATCCTGCAGTACAAGCATGGTCCGCTGGCGATCACACCGGCGCTCCAGTTCACCGGCGGTAGCCGCTTTGGCGTTCCGCTGTCAACCCCCGGCATCGACCCGTCGACGTGCACGGGCGGTCTCGGCGGTTCGACCACAGGAGACCCGCGGTACCCGTATGGTGCAGCGGGTGGCGCTCCGTACGATCAAACAACGTGCGGGAGCAACTTCGCGATCCCCAACCCGTATACGAAACGCTTCGACAACGTCGGCGCGTTCGTGTCTCCCAATCAGCTGTTGCTGCACACGCAGGTGACGTACGACGTGAACAAACGGATCACGCTCGTCGGAAACTTTGCGAACATCATCAACCGCTGCTTTGGGGGGACGAAGGTTCCGTTCGCTGTGAACCACGCTTGCAACTATACGGCGACGTATGGTGCGGGTTCGGGTCCGCAACCGATCGGAAACCAATTCAATCCGGGGAATGCCATCCAACCGTTCCTGGCCACCCCATACGATCCGACGTTCCCGAGTTACCCGTTCACCATGTTCTTCGAGGCTCGGATCAAGCTCTAGGCTGCGATCACGGCGGCCGATACAAGGGATTGGAGCGAAACCGTATCGGCCGCCGTGGCGTATTCTTAACGAACCGCCAAGAACGTCGGTCGAGGCGGGCTCGTTTCCCCCTCAGAACCTTCGATCTACGCACCCGCCGGTTCCACCGGGCGTCCAAGTCGTAGACGGGCCGCCAATGCGTGAGGCGGCCTTTTTCATTCGCGCCGTTCGATCAGCAGCGGCTGGTGGCCGACGCCCAAATATCCGTCCGCGTCGGCGAGTCGCAAGCTCGTCATGCCGACGCCGTCGCTGCTGAGCGTCGTGCGCGCTTCGAGCAGCGTCCACTCGCCGCGCGGAAAACGCTGCAGCGCGATCGACAGCGACGGCGGTACGAACAGCCAATCGCCCATCGGCAATTCGCCGCTGATGCCGTTCGCCGAATCGGCGACGGCGATCACGCGGTCGAACGGCTGCGGTACTTCGCCCGCGATGAGCAGCACGCGCGGCCGCGTCCACACCGCCGCCGGACCGGGCGCGCCGCCGCCGTACACGTAGCGCCATTCGAACGCGTCGCCGTAACCGAACTTGCTCAACCAGTCCGGCGGCGCTTTCGCATCGGGAAGCGGCGGGACCGGATCCGGCGGCGTCGCCGCGGCCGGCACGCTGCCGTCGGACTGCGTCGCGATGCGCCACGCGCGTGCCGACACCACCTCGCGCCCGCCGCTTTCGACGACCGCCTCGAGCAGCTCGATGCGCCGGCCGGGCCGCACGACGCGCGTGCGCACGCTCATCGGCGCGCGCGGTATCGGGCCCAGGAACTCGGCCGTAATCCGCGCGAGCCGCACGTCCTCGCGCGGATGCCGCTCGTTCATGACGTGCGCGAGGAGCGCGGTCGGCGGACCACCGTGCTGCAGGCGTTCGTCCCACGGGCTCGTGGTCGCGCGGGTCGGCGCGAACGTGTCGGCGTCGAGCCGTTCGTAGAAGGCGGTCGGGTCCATTTCGGCCGCCTTCGCCACGCGTGGCCGATGTCGTGCGCGAAACTGCCACTCTTCTGCCGCCTTCACGGATTTTTCAGAGGTCGGGACTAGCATCGAGCTGATGCGCCCGATCAGCTTGCGCCGGCGACCGCCCCGCGATCCGCGCGCGCGGCTCGCGGGCCTCATGCTTCTGCCGCGCACGATCGACAAAGCGCGCGCCGCGCTGCGCGGCGGCGACCTTGGGGACTACCGCCTTACACCCGGCTTGAGCGCCGCGCTGCTGGACGAGGCCGGACTCACCGTCGCGGCGTTCGTCGAGCTCGTCCAGCACGCCGCCGATGAGGCCGAGGTCGCAGATGCCGTCGCGGCGCTCGTCACGCCGGAGCGGTGCGAGCGCTGGAACGAACAGCTCAAGAAGCGCCGCGTCGCCGACCTCGCGGCGGAAGACCGTGAGCCGTTCAAACAGCTGCACGATGCGCGCGACGACCAGCTTGTCGTCGACGTGCTCGTCGGCGACGACCGCCGCGTCTTCCCGCCCGACCGCATCCGCGGCCTGCGAGCGCCGCTGAAGCTAGCCGTTCAGCGTCGCGGCGATGACGGTGCGCAGGCGGACGGCGGCGTCGCGAACCTCGTCCGCCGAGATGATGAGGGGCGGGACGAAGCGCAGCGTGTTGCGTCCGGCGGCGTTGATGAAGAGCCCGTGATCGAGTCCCCGCGCGACGAAATCGGCGGCTTTGTGTCCGTCGCGCACCGGCAGCCCGAGCATGAGGCCGAGGCCGCGCGGCTCCTCGAAGACCTCCGGATGCTCGGCCGCTATCGCTATTAGCTCGTCGCGCAGCAGCGCGCCGACGGTGGTGACGTGGCCGTCGAAGTCGACCACGTCGCGGATCGCCAGATGCTCCAACGCGGCCGCGGCCGGCACGGGAGAACCGCCGAACGTCGTGCCGTGATCGCCCGGCTTGAGCGACGTCGCCGCGTCGCCGCGCACGATCAGCGTGCCGATCGGCAATCCGTTCGCCAGTGATTTCGCGAGCGTGAACGCGTCGGGCGTCACGTCGTAGAGCTGATGCGCGAACAACCGGCCGAGGCGCCCCATCCCGCACTGCACTTCGTCGAAGATCAACAGCGCGCCGCGCTCGTCGCACAGCCGCCGCGCCGCTTCGAGATACTCTTGCGTCGCCGGAACGACGCCGCTCTCGCCCTGCACGGGCTCGACGAGAAAACATGCCGTCGTCTCGCCGATCGCGGCGTCGAGCGCGTCGACGTCGTTGAACGCGACGTGTTCGAACCCGAGCGGCAGCGGTCCGAAGCCTTCGTGGTATGCGGCGTTGTCGGTCGCGGTGAGCGCGCCCATCGTGCGCCCGTGAAACGAACCCTTCGCGGCGAGGATGACGTTGCGGTCTTTCTCACCACGGCGCCACGCGTGCTTGCGCGCGAGCTTGATCGCGGCTTCGTTCGCTTCGGCGCCGCTGTTGCAGAAGAAGACGGCGTCGAACCCGGAGAGCTCGGCAAGCCGGTCCGCCAGCGTACCCGCCGGCTCGTGATGCACGAGGTTGCTGACGTGCACGAGCGTCGCGGCTTGCTCGGCAACGGCGCGCGCGATGCGCGGATGCGCATGCCCGAGCGCGCACACGGCGATTCCGGCGACCATGTCCAGATAGGCGTTGCCTGACTCGTCGTACAGCCAGCACCCCTCGCCACGGACGATGTTAATCTCGAGCCGCCCGTAGTTCTGCATGAGATGCGGGTGCTGCGTAACGAGCCGCGCCCCGCGCGAAACCTGAATCATCGCGTCACGTCCGGTAATGCGCGTTGATGCGCACGTAATCGCCGGTGAGGTCGCAGCCCCAGGCGGTTGCCGTTGCTTCGCCCATGCCGAGGTCGAGGCGCACTTCCACGTTGTGCTCTTCGAGGACGTGGTGCGCTTCGGCTTCGCTCATCGCTTCGATCGCGCCGCGTTCCACCCAGGTGTGACCGCCCATGTACAGCGACCACGTGTCGGGATCCATCCCGGCGCCGACCGATCCGGCTGCGGCGACCATGCGGCCCCAGTTCGGGTCCTCGCCGTAGAGCGCGGTCTTCACCAGGCTCGAGTTGATCACCGCGCGCGCGATCGTGCGCGCCTGCTGCGTGTCGCGCGCGCCGGTGACCGTGAACGTCAGCGTCTTGGTCGCGCCTTCGCCGTCCTTCACCATGCCGATTGCGAGGTCGCGGCACACTGCGGTAAGGGCCGCGCGCAAGCCCGGCGTCGCTTCGCCGTCCCCCGGTTTCGCGCAGCAGTACACCGCGTCGTTGGTCGACATGTCGCCGTCGACGGAGATCATGTTGAACGTGCCGTCCGATGCCTCGCGCAGCGCTTCGGTGAGCGACGCGCGCGACACGGCGGCGTCGGTCACCAAGAACGCGAGCATCGTCGCCATGTTGGGGGCAATCATCCCCGAGCCTTTGGCGATCCCGCCGATCACGCGGCGCTCGCCGTCCTCGTGCCATGCGTACGCGGACAGTTTCGGCACGTGATCCGTCGTCATGATCGCCTCGGCTGCGGCGTACGACGCTTCTGGGCCCTCCGAGAGCTGCTTGTGCGCGCGGTCGAGGCCCTTCGCGAGGCGGTCCATCGGCAGCGTCACGCCGATCACGCCGGTCGACGCGACGACGACCTGCGTCGCGCGCACGCCGAGCAGCGTGGCGGTGTGGCGCGCCGTGTTCTCGGCGTCGCGCAGGCCGCGTTCGCCGGTGCACGCGTTCGCGCAGCCGGCGTTGCACACGATCGCCTCGATCGCGTCCCCGTCGACGTCGAGGTGCGCGCTGGTTGCGAGCAACGGCGCCGCTTTGATCTCATTCGTGGTGATCACTTGCGCGCACACGTGCGGCCCCGGCAGCGCGATCAGGGCGAGGTCGCTCTTGCGCTTCTTGATGCCCGCGTGCACGCCCGCCATCAGCACGCCGGGGACGGCGCCCAGCCCACCGCGCAGTTGGATGAGGCGAACGGCGTCACCGTTGCGGGCACTCACGGCGACCTTCGTGGCCGCCGTTTCGTCCTTCGACAAGCTCAGGATGACAGTGTCAGCCGACGGTTGTGCGGGCATGGAGACCGTGTTCCTCCGGGAGTCCGAGTGCGATGTTCATGTTCTGAATGGCCTGGCCGGCGGCGCCTTTGCCGAGGTTGTCGATCGCGGACAGCACCTGCACGACGCCGTCGCGCTCCGCGACCGCGATGTGCGCGTCGTTGGTGCCCTCGAGCGCGGGGAGATGCGGCGCGCGCAGGTCGCGGAACACCGTCACGAACGGGTTCGCCGCGTAGAAGCGCGCGTACTGCGCGAGCACTTCGTCACGCGAGATCGGCGCGCGCGGGATCAGGTAGATGTCGGCGAGGATGCCGCGCTTGAGCGGCACGACGTGCGGCGAGAACACGATCGGCGCGGTGATGCCGGCCTCGCGCGCCTCTTGCACGATCTCGGCGCCGTGGCGATGGCCGGCGAGCCCGTACGCGCGCACGTCGCCGTCGACTTCCGCGAACAGCGACGATGCCGACGGCGTGCGGCCCGCGCCGGTGACCCCGCTCTTCGCGTCGATCACGAGGTGCGTGATGCGGTCCGCGAGCGGTGCGAGCGGGACGAGCGCGAGCAGCGACGCTGTGACGTAGCAGCCGGGGTTCGCGATCAGCCGCGCGTTGGCGATCTGCTCGCGATAGAGCTCCGGGAAACCATAGACCGCTTCGCCCGCGTTGGCGTGCAGCCGGAACGCGTCGGAGAGGTCGATCACGCGCGCGCCTTTGGCGAGAAACGCGGGCGTCTGCGCGCGCGCGAGCTCGTGACCCCCCGCGAGGAACACGACGTCGTCCTCGCGGACGCGGGGCAGCGCGCTGCCCGTCGCTTCGAGCTCGACGTGCACGTGCGGCAGCCACGGAAACACGTCCGCAACGGGCGCTCCCGGCTGCGAGCGGCTCTCGAGCACGCCCAGCGCAACCGAGGGATGCCGGTCGATGAGGCGGATGAGCTCGGCTGCGGCGTAGCCGCTCGCGCCGACGACATGGGCGGTGATCATCGTAACGACTCCGACAACGCGGCAACCGCGGCGCGCGTTGCAGCGATGGACGCCGCGACCGCGTCGGGATGCGTCGAGCCGGCAGTTCGCTTGCCGAGCACGGAGCCGAGCGCGTCGACCGGTGCGTCCGGCACGCCCAGCGCTTCCGCGTCGCTTCGATCGAGCGAGTGGCCCCGGTCCTCCGCCAGCAGCACGCGCTCGCCGACCGCGCGGTGCGCCTCGCGCGCGGTCGCGCCCGTGCGGATCACCGCATCCGCGAGATCGGTGGCGACCGTGTACCCGTCGGTAGCGCGCGCGCTCGCGGCGTCGTCGTTGAAGTGCACGTGCGCGAACGCGCGGCGGAACGCGTCGAGCGCCGCCAACGCGCCTTCCGTTCCCGCGATCGCCTGCGCTTTCGTCTCCTGCAGATCGCGATGGTACGAGAGCGCGATCCCGTTGGTCGACGCGAGCGCGCCCGCATACGCCCCGATCGCACGCGCGCCCGCGGCGCGCACCAGCTCGAACGGATCGGGGTTGCGCTTCTGCGGCATCAGGCTCGACCCGGTCGACGCCGCGTCGTCGAGCCGCACGTAGCCGAACGCCGGCGTCGCCCAGATCACGAGCTCCTCGCTCGGCCGCGACGCCGCGACCGCGGCGCGCATCGCCGCGTGCAGCAAGTCGAGCACGATGTCGCGGTCGCCGACCGAGTCGAGCGCGTTGCGCGACGGCGCGCCGAACCCGAGCTCGCGCGCCGCAGCGTCGCGGTCGAGCGGCAGCGACGATCCCGCCAGCGCGGCGCTTCCGAGCGGGCAGAAACGCGCGGCGTCGGCCGCGACGCGCGCGAAGCGTTCTGCCGCACGCACGAACGCCTGCGCCGCGGCGTCGAGCCAAAACGCGAGCAGCACCGGCTGCGCGGGCTGCCAGTGCGTCGTCGCGGCGAGCAGCGTCCGGCGTTCGAGCGCTGCGGCAGCATGTTCTTCGATCAGCGCGGCGACGTCCAGCGCGAGCTCAGCGCCCTGCTGCGCGCGGTCGCGCGCGTACAGCAGCAGCGTCGTCGCAACTTGATCGTTGCGCGAGCGCCCGGCGTGCAGCCGTTCACCGGCCGGCCCTGCGTGCTCGCGCACGCGCGCGTCGATCGCGCCGTGCACGTCTTCGAATGCCTGCGCCGACGCCCACGCGGCGAACGAACCGTCATCGATCTCGCCCGCGACACGATCGAGCGCGTCGCGCAACGCCGCGGCATCGCCGGCGCCGACGATGCCGCCGGACTCGAGTGCCGTGACGTGCGCGCGAGAACACCGCACATCGAAGGGCGCGAGCACGAGATCGTCGGCGAGCGACGAGCCGAACGCGAGCAGCGCCGCGTCGGGCGCCGACGCGAACCGCCCGCCCCACTGCAAGCCCTTCGCCTCCGCGTGATCGTCCTTGAAATGAAAAAACGCGCCGTCGTGCGGCGCGCCCGTCGTTCGTTCCATCGCTTCGTCTACCGCAAGGAGACGAAGCCCGGTACGAATCGTACGGGCGCGTCGGTAGGCGGTCGGCGCAGCGAAATGCTCACAGGGGAACAGTCATACATCGTTTGGGGCAGGTTCGTCAAGTCGTTCATGCGATTTGCGGAGTCGCGCGCTCCGCCGCCTCGGCCGCTTTCGCCGCGCCGGCGGCGACGGGCAAGCCGTGGATCTGGATGAATCCGCCGGCCGCATCGTGCCGGAAGGTGTCGCCGGCGCCGTAGGTCGCCAGCGATTCGTCGTACAGCGCGAACGGCGAGCGCGACCCGGTGACGACGGCCCGGCCGCGGATCAGCTTGACGCGGACGTCGCCGGTCATACGCTCTGCGAGCTTCGCGTTGAAGGCGTCGAGCGCGAGGCGCAGCGGTGCCGACCACTGCGCGTCGTAGATCAGCTCGGCATACTTCTGGTCGAGCGCGGCCTTGAGCCGCAGCTCGTCGCGCGTGAGTACGAGCCGTTCGAGCGCCTTGTGCGCCTCGATCAGCGTGACACTTCCGGGGCACTCGTACACCTCGCGCGACTTCAAGCCGACGACGCGGTCCTCGATCATGTCGATCCGCCCAACGCCGTTTGCGCCCGCGACCTTGTTCAACTCGAACACCATGTCGGCGCCGTGCTGCCCGTCAATCGACGGAACGCCGTGCTTGAACGAGATCACCACCTCGGTCCCATTCGCGGGCGCGGTTTCCGGCGCGACGGACCACGCGTACGCGTCGTCGGGCGGCGCATTCCACGGGTTCTCCAGCACGCCGGCCTCGATCGAGCGGCCCCAAAGGTTCGCGTCGACCGAGTACGGTTTCGCCGCCGTGTGCGAGATCGGAACGCCGTGCGCTTGCGCGTAGGCGATCGCATCGGGCCGCGAGAGCGGCTTGTCGCGCAGCGGCGCCAGCGTCTTGAGATGCGGCGCCTTCGCGCGCACGCCGACCTCGATGCGCACCTGATCGTTGCCTTTCCCAGTGCATCCATGCGCGACGGCATCGACGCCGTACTCGGCGGCCGTCTCGACGAGCAAGTCAGCGATGAGCGGCCGCGACAGCGCGGCGCTGAGCGGATACACGCCCTGATAGAGCGCGTTCGCCGCGAGCGCCGGGTACGCGTAGTCGCTGATGAACCGCTCGCGCGCGTCGATCAGCACCGCATCGACCGCGCCCAGCTTGAGCGCCTTCTGCCGAACGGCGTCGAGCGCGTCCTGCGATCCGTCACCGGCGACCATGTCGGACTCGCCCAGATTCGCGGTCATCGCAACGACGTGATGCCCGGCATCGACGAACTGCTTGAGGAGCACCGACGTATCCAAGCCGCCGGAATATGCCAAGACGATCTTCATGCGATCAGGCGCCGTCCGCCGGGCGCATGTCTTCGAAGCGCTGCTTGATCATCGGCGTCTTCTCCGGCGATTCGACGATCACGAGCACGGTGTCATCGCCGCCGATCGTGCCGAGGATCTCCGGCCAGTCGGCGCCGTCGAGCGCCGCCGCGAGCATCATCGCGGTGCCCGGATGCGTGCGGAGCACGATCTGGTTCAGGCTGGACCGCACCTGGATCACGACCTCGGACACCACGCGGTGCAGCCGCGACGAAAACGCCGGTCCGACGGTCGGCTCGATGTACTTGAACGCGCCGCCGTGCCCGCCTTTGAGCGCGACTTTGAGCAGGCCGAGCTCTTTGATGTCGCGCGAGACGGTCGCCTGCGTCACCTCGTAGCCTTGCTGCTCGAGCAGCGCGGCGAGCTCGTCCTGCGAGTGGATCGGCCGCGCCGCGATGAGCGAGAGGATCGCTCGCTGGCGTTTGGTCTTGGGTTGTTGGTGAAGTGTCGTATCCATCATTCCGTGAGCCCGCGAAGATCGGTGAGGAGGGCGAGGAGCAGCGCCTTCTGCGCGTGCAGCCGGTTCTCGGCTTGGTCGAACACGATGCTGCGCGGGCCGTCGATCACCTCGGAGGTGACCTCTTCGCCGCGATGCGCCGGCAGACAGTGCATGAACAGCACGTGCTTCGCGGCGTTGCCGATGAGCTCGCCGTTGACCTGGTACGGCCGCAACGCGGCGATGTTGCGTTCGACGAACTGCTCGTCGCCCATCGACGTCCACACGTCGGTGTAGACGACGTCGACGTCGCGCACCGCGCGCACGGGCGACGTGAACGCGCGCGCGGTGATGCCGTGCGCCGCGCCGAGCTTCACGAGGCGCGAAAGAAATGCGTCGGGCGGCCGGTGCGTCGGCGGCGCGGCGAACGTGATCGACATGCCCGACATCGCCGCCGCTTCGGCCAACGATATCGCGACGTTGTTGCGTGCATCGCCGACGAACGCGAGCCGCAAACCCTGCAGCGTTCCGAAGCGCTCGCGAATCGTGAGCAGATCGGCGAACGCCTGACACGGGTGCGCGGCTTCGGAAAGCGCGTTGATGGTCGGCACCGTCGCTGAGCTCGCGAACCGCACCAGCGGCGCGTGCGCGTGCGTGCGGTAGACGATCGCGTCGCCGTACCGCGAGAGCACGCGCGCGGCGTCCTCGGGCGTCTCACGCGACCCGATCCCGACGTCGCTTCCGTTCACGGCGATGGCATGACCGCCGAGCTGCGTCATCCCGGTCTCAAAGGAGACGCGCGTCCGGAGCGAGGGCTGTTCGAACAGCATGACCAGCGTCTTGCCGCGCAGCAGGCTCATCTGCTCGCGCCCCTGCGCCTTGAGCGTCAGAGCAAGCGAGAGCAGGCTAGCAAGCTCATCCGCCCCGAGATCGGTAACGGAGAGAACATTGCGCCCACGCAAGCGAGCCGCCGCCGGCAAAGTGACCATGGTCTGTATAATTATACATATAACGCATAATTATGCAAGAGTGCCGATGACTTTGCCCACAACTGAAAGGCGGGCATGAGCTTGTCAATCGGATCGGTCCCGTATCCAAGTTGACACCCGAGGCGCTCGTCCAGGCGATCAAAGACCTCACGAGGCGGTACCTGGCCGAATAAGCTCCGCGTAGACCGCGAACCGCGGGAAGACGCCTTTCCGCAGGGTAGTTCGAAGGGGGACCAATCCGCCGCGTTCGCTCCCCGAGCGGCTACGAAACCTCACCTACCGGCAGGAATGGTCCGCGTACAACGCCGCGCAGACGAACGAGAAAACGCGCGTTGCCGAGCTGCTTCGCGACCTGTGCGGCGCGATCGACAATCCCGAGCAGAAGCGCGGGCGTCCATCTATGAGCTCGGGATTGAGCCCGAGTTTTGGCAGGTAGCGTGAACGGCGGACCGCCGTGTCAACCCTTCTCTTCCGAAGCGGGCTTCGGAAGCGCGCTTCGGTAACCGATTCATAACGCGCGCGCTTTCTGTGCGCCGTCCACCACTTGAGGCGCGCGCGAGACACGCGCGAACCCTTGATACGAAAGGCTTTTTTGGGTTCTCCCCGTTGTTTATCGCTTACTGCTAGTACGACGATCTTTCTCTTTACTAAAGACCCCGCTAGCACGCGCGAGTGAACGGGTGTTCGAATTGAATTATGTCGCAGGCTGCTAAAAGAAAATCGCGAAGTCGAGAGGGCCCTCTGCGCGTCAGTGCTGGGGGCGGCCCTCTCGACCTCGCGTCGGGCGGGTGACGGACTTGGACGAACGCCCGCGAGGGCCTGAATCCAGGGAACCCCGTGACCGGCTCTTCGGAAGTCGGCGCGGACACCGCGCCGGGGCTTTCCAAGGGGTACCACCCAAGGGAGCAACGGCGCGGTCAGTTTCTAGCACCACCTTGGAGGGGTGGCTGAGTGGTCGAAGGCAACCGGCTTTAAACCGGTCGGACGGACGGGGTGTCCCTGATCAAGCTCCCCGAAGGTCCCGAGGGTTCGAATCTCTCTCCCTCCGCCTTTTCCGAGCCCGCCTTGCGATAGTCAGTCGTAACGCGGGTTCGGCTGGTTTACCAAACTCGGTTTCCGGGGTCGCGCTGGCGGGCCGAAAGGTCCGCTGGCTTGGCCTCGGTTACAGGGTGATGGTAGCGTGGACATTTTTGTCACCGTGTCGTGGTAGCCCTCCCGTCACGGTTCCCAAAACACGCGGATTTGCGCGGAAACACGCGGATTTGCGCGGAAACACGCGGATTTGCGCGGAGGTTTCCCGCGCTGGTCGCGGACGCTCGTTCCGGCTGGCCGAGACTGGACCTCGGTTACAATCCGGTGGTAGCGTCACCACCATATATCTCGGTTTTCAAGGATCGTCCGGCCAGCCGGGACTTTATGGGCAGCCGTCGCCTTTTATGGGCAGACCGGCCTTTTTAGGCAAAGCCCATAGACTCTCTTCAGTGGCTTTGCCACATAAAAGACCCGGGCGCAGCAATTGTGTTGTCACACGCGTCGCTCGACTTCGCTCGCTATTTTATCGATATCGCGAAGTACTATTGGTATTGTGTCCTTGATGCTTTTCACGTTATTGTCATATAGGCTAAAGCTCGAATCAATCGTACTATCGGAGCGATCTTCAGCTTTTGATCGTCGAAGAGCGACTTGCTCGCGTTCAAACATGAGCACTTCCTTGTCGTGATCATCCCGAATTTTTTCTGTTAGATCAAATATTCCCCAAGCGGAAGAAGCTACCCGATAGACCTCCGCCGCCAAGGAGGCATCGATACGGGTCGTTGCATCGAGATCTATAATCCGACGGCAAATATGGTGATAAGCCATATACGGAACTTGACCTGTAAAACTGTTCAATAGTTCCGTAAGTGAGCGCTCCACCAGTCTCAAAAATATCCCGATCTCGCGCACCCGCACTTTGCGGTCTCTACGTCGATCAAACGAGGCAGTAACGATCGGAACGACGATCGCGCACACGGTTACGATCGCGAGGACCAATGTCGCCCCGGCGGCGGGATCGGACGGCCATTTCCATGGCGGAAAAATCCACGGTGATAGCATATACATTGAGCATACTCCCGCGAGCTTCAGCGGTCGTCGAACAAGGTGACGAAAATGCGAGGCACTAGTATAGCCTATTATTGAGGCTTGGCGATACCTGGAAGGCCGACCGCACCGTTCGCCGCGCGAGGCGTACGCCGATGCCCCGCGAAGTCGCATTTCACCCTGGGGTGAAGGCGAGCGCGGAGGCGCCCGGGTCCTCCGCTAGCGTTCCGTCTCGATCATTGGTCGAGCGTCTCGCGACTTTCGCAAGTTCGTAAACGCCATAGCCGCGTGCGATCCGAAACCGGAAGATGCGCGCCGACAGCGGTTCTACCGATGACCGCGAATGCTTCGAGACTTCGAGATCATCGCTTCGCCTTCATGCACCAGAAGGCGGCTTCGATCGCGTAGCTGATCGATGCTCGCAGGCAGACACAGGCGAAGCGCACATCCGACTCGCGCGCGGCGTCGGCGACCTTGAAACGAAAGCCGCCGGTGGCCTCGTCGACACTCGCGTCTATTCCGTTGTCGCGCAGAAAGCGCACGACGACGTCGGCGTTAAAGTCGGCATCGTGCACCATGCCGGCCATGTTCTGGTGCTGTTCGTTCGTAACGTCCGCCATGGACGCGTGGAACTGGGTGGGCGACGGCATCACGCCACCGCCCGGCGGCGACGATGAAATGGACCGTATTCGGCAACGGAAAAGCCGTGCCGAGGCCTCGACGTCAATGCGTCGAACTCGGTGATGGTCATTCGATGCTAACCTCATCGGGTGACGGGCTCGGTCGGTGTGCCAACACCGGCCGGGCCGCTTAGTTTTGATTCGCGACGGTTCGCGTAATGAGATAATTATAGCACGAACATGCGTTCGTATCAATGCATCGAAATGATTTCAGATGTTATAATCGGCTCCATGGGCGACACGCAGCCGCGCGACGGAAAGGTTCTCTTCGCGAAATTGTTTCCGCGAGTTCGCGAGGTCCTGATGCGCGACTGGGATCCAATCGGCATCGCGTACATGGACGACGCACCTCAGGACGAGTACGACGCGTACGCACGGACGTTGTGCGGCGGCCTGTTCGATCCGAACTTGAGCGAGGAAGGTATCAGGACCTACCTTACGCAGGTCACCGAAAAGCACATGGAGCTGCCGTCCCACAGAGACGCGATCGAGCGCGCCGCGCGCACCCTCGTTGCACTCAGGAAAGAATTCTTCGGCGCGGACTGAGCGTCGATTCAGTGCGCGAGCTCGTAGCCTATCGCGCGATCCTCTTCGCGTACACCTTGATTGTCGGAGCGCTTCACTTGCACGAACCCAGCCCAGCGCCGGCGCGTACCAGGTGGTGGCCGTGCCTTCCCACGTGTTGCCGCGGTTCTCTCCATGCGAGTTCCAGCGCACGACGTACGTGTCGACGGACTTGTCGCCGATCTTCAGCGTCTCGACGTTTGGACGTAGTAATTTCCAGCGGGACCGTCATCTTAAGCAAGATTCTTGGACCATGCGCCGAGCCGCGCACGCGCTTCCTCGACGGACAGCCGGCGCGCCGCCTGCTTCAGCTCCGGCGTGACCCAACGCGCGAACGGTGTGGCGATGTTCGTGTGAGCGCCCGACGGCGTGTGCTCCTGGACGATCGCGGTGAGCCGCTCGCGCCCGAGCTCATCGGCGAGCCGCACCAGCGCCGGCCACAACCGGCGGTGCACGAAGGTGAGCTTGCCGCCGACGAGACGAAAGCAATGCACGTCATCCGAATCGGCGATCGCTTCGAGCGCGGCGAAGATCTCGCCGCCGCGCGCGTGCCCCCACCAGCTCCCGCGAATCGGCTCGCCGGCGATCGCTTCGGCGAGGCTCGGCACCGGCCCGCGCGCCGACGCCAGCACCACACCGTGGTGCTCGACGAATGCGACCGGATCGAAACGCACCTAACCGATATCCCCCAGATGGATAAGCGACGTCAAGGATGGCGTGCGCTGACGGAAGAGCCAGATGCCCGAAATGACGACGCTAATGACGACTTCGTACCGTTTGCCACGATAGGACGCGGGCGGCAGCTTGCGCGGCGCTCGGCTTGGTACTAAGCTTGCTCATACCAAGAAGCAGGCGCGTGCCGGTCAGCCCCGCCCGCGTTCCATCGATGGGATTGCGTACGATGATGCAGCGACTCTCCTCAGCGCTCGGAATCGCGATCGCGGCGACGCTCGCGCTCCTCCCGCTGGCCACCGGCGCGCAGAGCCCGTCGCCCGGCGGGCCGTTCGGGCTCGGTGCCACCGGCGTATCGCTCGGTCCGGATTCGGCGGCGATCGCCGTCACCGTTCGGCACGACGGCCGGCTCCCTGCGGCCGCCGTTCAGGTCGACGCGATCCGGCTGGGCCCCGCCGGCCTCGCGCTGCCCGCCCCGATCGCCGTAGGCGCGATTCGCGCCGGAGGACACGCCGTGGTGCGCGCGACGCTGGCGCGCAACGGCTTGGTGGCCGGGACGGTGTACCCCTTGACCGTCGGCGGCCGCGCAAGCATCGGCGGGGCGCCGATCAGGTTCGTACTGCACGGCGCGGTCCGCATCCCGCCCGCTTCGCCCGGCTCGGCTGACACCCGCACGACATCGTCGGCGCCGCAAAAGACGTCCGGCAAG